>Ga0196970_1000558_pt1 | contig 41096 bp, 35 predicted proteins | sample S1v_513CmetaG_FD_148672 | JGI IMG/M metagenome (GOLD analysis project Ga0196970, IMG submission 148672) | Soil microbial communities from Anza Borrego desert, Southern California, United States - S1+v_5-13C | ecosystem: Environmental > Terrestrial > Soil > Desert | place: USA: California... | reverse complement strand
GGCCCCGAGCTCGCGCAGGTCGGCTGAGCCCAGCCCTCTCTGCACCCGAACGCCCCGCCCCTGCGGCGGGGCGTTCGTGCGTCGTGGCGGCGCGTTCGTGCGTCGCGGTCAGGGCTGCGCGGGCGCCTGGCACGTGGGGCAGTAGAAGATGGGGCGCTCCATCGGCGGCCGGCGCGCGTGGCCGACGGCGACCGGCGTACCGCAGCGCCGGCACGGCCGGAGGTGGCGTCCGTGCACCTGGGTGCCCATGCCCGGCGCCGTCTCACCCGTGGCGGTCGGCGACCGGGCGGCCACGCTCCGCGCCATGAGGAGCCGCGCCGTCATGAGCAGGGTGGCGGCGTCCGTCCGGTCGGCGGGCGTCCAGGGCCACAGCCGGCGCGCATGCAGCGACTCGGCGGCGTAGATCGTCCCGATGCCCGCCGCGACCGTCTGGTCGAGCAGCACCTCCGCCACGGGTGCGACCCCGCGCTCCGCCCAGCGCGCGACCGCCTCCGCCAGTCCCACGGTCGGGAAGTCGTCCGCGAGGACGTCCGGCCCGAGGTGCCCGATCAGCGTGTGCTCCTGGTTGGTCGGGACGACGTCGAGCATGCCGAGCTTGTGGCCGACGGCCGTGGAGTCCGCGGTGCCCAGCACCGCTCGTACGTTCGGACCTGCCGCTCGGGACGCGGGCGACCGGGTCGGCACGACGCGCCAGTACCCCTCCATGCGCAGGTGGGTGTGGAGGGTGCGGCCGTCGTCGAAGCGGGTGAGGAGGTGCTTGCCGTAGGGCAGTGTCCCGAGGACCACCCGACCCTCGAAGGTCACGCCGGCCGCGGACGGCCAGCGCAGCTCGCACCGGACGACGACCTGCCCGGCCAGCCCGCGATCAAGGGTCGCGGCCGTCCGCCGCAGGATGTCACCCTCGGGCATCGGCCAGCCGCAGCCCGCGGGGCGTGACGCCGAAGCCGGCCTCGGTGAGCGCCCGGGCCAGCGGCCCGGCGAGCGCCACCCGGTCGAGGAGCGCGGACCCGTCCGCCCGACCCAGGGTCAGGCGGCCCAGCCGACCGGCCCTCCCCGCTGCCGCGAGCGTGGTCGCAGCCCGGGAGAGGACCTCGACGTCGTCGGTGAAGGACAGCAGGCTCCGGCCACCGCGCTCGACGTAGAGGGCGAGCGAGCCCCCGACGAGGACCACGACCGCTCCCGCCTTGCGGCCGGGACGGTGCCCCCCGCCGTCGCCCTCGGTGGCGATGGGGTCCGGCCATGCGAGGGCGGCGCCGTACGGGTTGGCGGGGTCCGTCGCCGCAAGGAGCAGCGCAGGCCCCCCGGGGCGGGCGTCGGCCGCATCGGAGCGGAGCTGGTCGACCGCGCCCGGCACGGCGAACTGCGACCCGCCGAGGTGCTCCACGAAGTAACCGCGGCGGACCTGACCCGCCTCCTCGAGGGCACCCAGCACCTTGTAGACGACGCCGAACCACTGGGAGACGCCCTCGGCCGGTGCGACGGCCCGCGTGAGGACGCCGTGCCGGTCCATGAGCTGGGCCGCCAACGCCCGTGCCCGCATGGTCGGGTCGGGCTGCGGGGCGGGCAGCAGGGACCACCGTCCGGCCGCCTCCGCCGCCGGCGCGGCAGTCGCGCCGTCCGGTCGCAGCGCGAGTCGGCTCAGGGTGCGGGGCCGCGGGGCGGTGCGGCGCGTCGGGTGGGCGGTGCCCCCGGGCGCGGCGCCCAGTCGCGCCCGCAGCGGAGCCAGGCTGTCGTTGGTGACGCGGCCGTCCCAGACGAGGTCCCAGAGCGCGGCCAGGACCTGCGCCGTCGTGACCGTCGGGCTGGGCGCGCCCGCAGCGTCCGTGGGTGTGCCGGTCGCCCCCGCATCTGCGGCGACGAGGCGCACCTGCTCGGTGAGCGCCGGGAGGAAGAACGCCCCGCCGCGTCCGAGCACCGCGAGCACGGCCTGGTGGACGTCCGAGAGCCCGCCCAGAGCCGGGACGACCGTCGGCAGGGTGAGGTCGGCGGTCACGGCCACGTGCAGGCTCACGAGACCGTCCCGGGCGGCGAGTGAGCCGTGGCCGGCCCACAGCACCTCACCGGACGCGATGAGCTCGTCGAGCAGGCGGGGCGAGTAGTCGGGCAGGCGGGCGGGCAGCACCAGCGTCTCGAGCGCCGACGCCGGGACGACCGCCCCCGCGAGCTGCTCGACCACGCGCAGCAGACCGTCGGCGCCGCTGAGCGCGACCTGCCGGCCCGGCTCGGCCACCCCCTGCCATCGCGGGAGGAAGACCCCGAGCGCCTCCGGCGGAACCGGCTCGACCTCCGCCCGGAGCGCCGCGAGCGACCGGCGGCGGATGAGCCGGAGCACCTCTGCGTCGCAGTAGTCCTCGCCCGTGCCGCCGAGGTCGGCGGGTCGGATGCGACCCACCACGACGGTGCCGGCCCCCACGAGCCGGTCGAGCACCTCCTCGACGACGGCCACGCCCAGGCCGAAGCGCGCCGCGAGCGCTGCGGCGGTGAAGGGGCCGTGCGTCCGGGCATGGCGTCGTACCAGGTCGCCCAGCGGATCCGCCACGGGTTCCGTGAACTCCTCCGGGACACCGACGGGCAACGCCGCGCCGAGGGCGTCACGCAGTCGGCCGGCGTCCTCGATCGCGGCCCAGCACTCGGCCCCCGCCACCCGCACCCGGATCAGGCGGCGGGTGGCCTCGAGCTCCACGAGCCAGGCCGGCGCGTCACCACGCACCCCGGGGTCGGTGCGCTCGAGCACCTCGGCGGTGGTCAGCGGGCCGTGGCGCCGGACGACGTCGGCGACGTCCTCGAGGTGTTCCGCCTGCCTGCCGGGCACGAGGCCGGCGACCTCGGCGGCCGTGCGCTCCACGGCGCCGGGATCGAGGAGGTCTGCGAGCTGGGCCGCCCCCTGCTGCCCCAGGAGCTCCGCGAGGAGGGTCGGGTCGAGGGTGAGGGCGGCGGCCCGCCGCTCCGCGAGCGGGGCGTCGCCGTCGTACAGGAACTGGGCGGTGTAGCCGAACAGGAGGGACTGGGCGAACGGGGAGGGGGTCGCCGTCGTCACCTCCACGACGCGCACCCTGCGCTCCGCCACGTCGCGCATCAGGGCGGTGAGGGCGGCGACGTCGAAGTCGTCCTGCAGGCACTCGCGGGCCGCCTCGAGGAGGACCGGGAAGTCGGGGAACCGCGCGGCGACCGCGAGCAGCTGGGCGGAGCGGAGCCGCTGCTGCCACAAGGGCTGCCGCCGGTCGGGGCGCCGCCGGGGCAGGAGCAACGACCGGGCGGCCGCCTCGCGGAATCGTGCGGCGAACATCGCCGAGCTTCCGAGCTCGGCCCGGACCGCCTCGGCCACCTCGTCGGGGTCCACCAGGAGGTCGTCGAGGTGGATCTCCGGTGCGTCGCCGCCCGCCCACCGGCCGGCCACGGTGTCCCAGACGGCGTCGCTCGCCACCATGTCCGGGAGCCGGAGCACGATCCCGTCGTCGGCGTGCAGCACCGCGGCGTCCAGCCCGTGGCGCTCGCGGAGCCGGGCGCTGAGCACCAGCGCCCAGGGCGCGTGCACCCGCGCGCCGTACGGGGAGTGCACGACCACGCGCCAGTCGCCCACCTCGTCGCGGAACCGCTCCACGACGACCGTCGCGTCGTCCGGCACGCGGCCGGTCGCCTCCCGCTGGTCGGCGAGATAGGCGGTGAGGTTGTCCGCCGCCCAGTCGTCCAGCCCCTCGGCGCGCAGCCGGTCGCGCGCGGCGTCCGCGGGTAACCCGGACACCTCGCGCACCCACGCACCGACGGCGCGACCCAGCTCCGCCGGACGGCCCGGGGCGTCGCCCTTCCAGAACGGGAGCCGCCCCGGGAGCCCCGGTGCGGGTGTGACGAGCACCCGGTCCGGCGTGATGTCCTCGATGCGCCAGGTGCTGGACCCGAGAGTGAACGTGTCGCCGACCCGCGACTCGTAGACCATCTCCTCGTCGAGCTCGCCGACGCGCCGACCGCCGCGCGCCCGCGCGCCGGTCCCGGAGGCGTCCTCCGCGCCGGCCAGGAAGACGCCGTACAGGCCCCGGTCCGGGATCGTGCCGCCGCTCGTGACGGCGAGCCGCAGGGCGCCGGGTCGCGGGGTGAGGACGCCGGTCGTGCGATCCCAGACGATGCGGGGACGCAGCTCGGCGAAGTCCTCGCTCGGGTACCGCCCCGCGAGCATGTCGAGGACGGCGCGCAGGGTGGCGTCGCCCAGTCCGGTGAACGGGGCGGCCCGCCGGACGACTCTCGCCAGCTCGTCCACGGTCCACGCGTCGACGGCGACCATCGCCACCACCTGCTGGGCGAGGACGTCGAGGGGCGTCGTAGGGATGTGGAGCTCCTCGATCGCGCCGACGCGCATGCGGCCCGCCGTGACGGCCGACGGCACGAGGTCGCCACGGTGGGTGGGGAAGAGCACGCCCCGGGACACCGCCCCGACCTGGTGGCCGGCGCGTCCCACCCGCTGCAGACCCGACGCGACGGACGGCGGTGCACCCACCTGGACCACCAGGTCCACGGCGCCCATGTCGATACCCAGCTCGAGCGACGACGTCGCGACGACGGCGGGGAGCTGGCCGGACTTGAGCTCCGTCTCCGTCCTGGTGCGCTCCGTTCGGCTCATGGACCCGTGGTGGGCGCGGGCGAGGATCGTCGCGGCGTCGCGGGTGTCGATGCCCACGGCCGTGCCCGACTGGGCGGTGACCTGGGCCGCCCATAGCGACCCGGGGTCGGGCACGTCCGCGCCCTGGCGCTGCGCCCACACCTCGTTCATCCGGGCGGTGAGCCGCTCCGCGCCCCGCCGGGAGTTCGCGAAGACCAGGGTCGACCGATGGGCCGCGACGAGGTCGACGACGCGCTCCTCCACGTGCGGCCAGATCGACCGGCTCGCCGCGCGGGTCGGCGCGTCGTCCGTGCCGTCCGCGCCGGCGACCGGCTCGATCTCGGTCAGGTCGGGGACGGGGACGACGATCTGCACGTCCACCTGCTTGGCGACGGGCGGCTGCACCACGGTGACGCGCCGACCGCCCTCGTCAGGGGTGCGGGCGCCGGACAGGAACCGCGCCACCTCCTGCACGGGGCGCACCGTCGCGGAGAGCCCGACGCGCTGGGCCGGCGGCCGACCGGCGCCCTCGAGCAGCGCGTCCAGGCGTTCCAGGCTGACCGCCAGGTGTGCCCCGCGCTTGGTGCCCGCGACGGCGTGGATCTCGTCGAGGATGACCGTCTCCACGCCGACCAGGCCGGACCGGGCCGCCGAGGTGAGCACGAGGTAGAGGGACTCGGGCGTGGTGATGAGCACGTCGGGCGGGGTGCGGCCGAAGGTGCGCCGCTCGTTCGCGGGGGTGTCGCCGGTCCGGACGCCGACCGCCACCTCGGGAACGGGCAAGCCCAGGCGGCCGGCGGCCTGCCGGATGCCCACCAGGGGGGAGCGCAGGTTGCGCTCGACGTCGGCCGCGAGCGCCTTCAGCGGCGAGACGTAGAGCACGCGGCACCGCGCGGCGTCGTCGGCGGGGGGCGGGGTCGCGCTGAGGCGGTCCAGCGCCCAGAGGAAGGCGGCTAGCGTCTTGCCGGAGCCTGTCGGGGCGACGACGAGCGCGTGCTCGCCTGCCCCGATGGCCTGCCAGGCACCGGCCTGGGCGGACGTCGGCGCCTCGAAGGCCTGCGTGAACCACGTGCGCGTCGGCGCGGAGAACCGGGCGAGGACGTCGTCCGGCGTCGCCGCGCGTGCCTCGCCGGGCGCGTCGCCACGTGCCGTGCCGCGTGCCTCACCACGCGCCCCGCCACGTGCCTCGCCGTCGCTCACCCGGCCATTGTGGTGGCGCCCACCGACAGGGCGCTCGGCAGATCGCCGCCGCGGTCCGTGGCAGGCTGGGGCGATGCGGTACAGCGAGTTCTGGGAGCTGGTCGACGACGTCCTCGGTCCCCTCGGTCGGACGCTGGTGCGCGACCAGGTCGTCGGCGCGCTCGACGACCGGACGGCGGAGCAGGCGCTCGCCGCAGGGGAGGACCCCGCGGTCGTGTGGCGTGCGCTGTGCGATGCGCTCGAGGTACCGGCCGCGCTCCGGTGGGGGCACGACAAGCCGAAGCCGCGTCGGTGAACCGGGACAGAAGCGTCGTTACATGATCGAAACGCTTTGATGGGAACGGTACCGAGGGGTACGGTCGCCCGGTGCCCCCGAGCCCGCCGACGACGCCCCTGATCCGTGCCACCGGCCTGGTGAAGACCTTCGGCGACTTCGTCGCCGTCGACGGGATCGACGTGGCGGTGGAGCCCGGCGAGTCGTTCGGCTTCCTCGGTCCGAACGGCGCCGGCAAGTCCTCGACCATGCGCATGATCGGCTGTGTCTCACCGCCCAGCGCCGGGACGCTCACCGTGCTGGGCATGGACCCGCGAACCGACGGACCGCGCATCCGCGCGCAGCTGGGCGTCGTCCCGCAACGCGACAGCCTCGACGAGGAGCTGACCGTCGAGGAGAACATCTGGGTCTACGGCCGCTACTTCGGCCTGCCCCGGCACCTGGTCCGCGAGCGGGCGCGCGACCTGCTGGAGTTCGCGCAGCTCACGGACCGCGCGACGTCGATCGTCGAGCCGCTCTCCGGCGGGATGAAGCGCCGGCTGACGATCGCGCGTGCCCTCGTGAACACGCCTCGCATCCTGCTCCTCGACGAGCCGACGACCGGGCTCGACCCCCAGGCGCGGCACGTCCTCTGGGACCGGCTGTTCCGCCTCAAGCGTGAGGGCGTGACGCTGGTCCTCACGACGCACTACATGGACGAGGCCGAGCAGCTCTGCGACCGCCTGGTCGTCATGGACCGGGGCACCATCGTGGCCGAGGGGTCCCCCCGTGACCTCATCGCGCGGTACTCGACCCGCGAGGTGCTCGAGCTGCGGTTCGACTCCGACGACCACGCGGACCACGTCGCGGACGTGGCCGGGATCGCGGAGCGCTGCGAGGTGCTGCCGGACAGGCTCCTGCTCTACGTGGCCAACGGCGAGGACGCGCACGGCGAGGTGCACCGGCGGGGGCTCGAGCCGCTGTCCGCGCTCGTCCGACGCTCGACCCTCGAGGACGTCTTCCTGCACCTGACCGGCCGGACGCTGGTGGACTGACGTGACGGCAACCGCGGAGCGGACGACGACGGCGACGCCCACCACGGGGGGATGGCGCGCGGTCACCGCTCACCTCCTCATGCAGTACCGGCGGATCTGGCTGGGCTCGGTGATCTCGTCCTTCCTGACGCCGCTCCTGTACCTCGCCGGCATGGGGTTCGGGCTCGGCATGCTGGTGGACCGCTCGGCCGGCGGGATCGACGGTGTGCCGTACCTGGCGTTCATCGCGCCGGGGGTGCTCGCCGCCACCGCCCTGCAGGTCGGTGCCGGCGAGTCGACCTTCCCGGTGATGGCCGCCATGAAGTGGGTGCCCATCTACTTCGGGATGCTCGCCTCGCCGCTGCGCGTGCGGGACGTCGTGCGGGGACACCACGCCTTCGTCCTGCTGCGGGTCGCCACGTCGTCGGTCGTGTTCCTCGCCGTGGCGGCCGCACTGGGGACCGTGCGGTCCTGGTGGGGGCTGCTCGCCGCGCCGATGGCGATGCTCGGGGGCATGGCGTTCGCCACGTGCACGTACGCGTACGCCGCGCGTCTGGACAACGACCGCGGCCTGACGATGCTGCTCCGCTTCGTCGTGACGCCGATGTCGCTCTTCGCCGGGACGTTCTTCCCGATCGAGCAGCTGCCCGGCTGGTTGCAGCCCGTGGCGTGGGCGACCCCGCTCTGGCACGCGGTCGACGCGTGCCGGGCACTGATGCTCGGCACTGCGACCCCCGGCGCCGTCCTCGGCCACGTGGCCTACCTGGGCCTCTGGCTCGTGATCGGCTCGGTGGCGTCCGAGCGGGTGCTGCGCAGGCGGCTGGTGACATGACGGCGACCACCCAGGAGCGCACGCCGCCGCGCCCCGTGCGCCAGATCGCACGGGCTGTCCCCCTGCCTGCCGGGGCCGGCATGGCGCGGACGCTGGTCGAGCGCAACTACGTGTCCTTCCGCCGCACGTGGACGATCATCGTCTCGGGGTTCTTCGAGCCGGTCTTCTTCCTCTTCGCGATGGGCGTCGGCATCGGCTCGCTCGTGGGCGACGTGGAGCTGGCCGACGGCCGCGCGGTGCCGTACGCGGTGTTCGTCGCGCCCGCGCTGCTCGCGTCGTCGGCGATGAACGGCGCGGTGTTCGACTCGACGTCGAACGTCTTCTTCAAGCTCAAGTACGCCCGGCTGTACGACTCCGTGCTCGCCACCCCGCTGGGTCCGCGGGACGTCGCGGTGGGGGAGATCTGCTGGGCGCTGCTGCGGGGGCTCGTCTACTCGGGCGCGTTCCTGGCGGTGGCCACCCTGGCGGGCGCCGTGACGTCACCGTGGGCGGTGCTCGCGGTGCCGGCCGCGACGCTCATCGGGTGGGCGTTCGCGTCGATCGGGATGGCCGCCACCACGTACATGCGCAGCTGGGCGGACTCGGAGTACGTGCAGCTGGCGATCATGCCGATGTTCCTGTTCTCGGCCACCTTCTTCCCGCTGGAGGCGTACCCGGAGGCGCTCCAGTGGGTCGTGCAGGCGACGCCGCTGTACCACGGGGTGGGCATGGTGCGGGAGCTCATGCTCGGTGACGTGACGGGGGCGATGGTCGGGCACGTGGCCTATCTCGGCGTCATGGGTCTCATCGGCACCACGTGGGCGGCGCGTCGGGTGGAGACGCTCCTGCTGCGCTGAACGTCGCCCGGGTACCGCTCCGCGCGGACGTCGGCGTGTCGCGTGCCTCGAACACGTGTTCGGGTAGGCTGTACCCACAGGTGCTCCCGCACTCGGGACGTCCCCAGGCCGGCCGGACCCGACCGGAGGATGTCGGAGGCCGGGCGTAGCGTCGCCAGAACTGACGAAGAGACGAACACGACCGCACGGGCGGCTGCCGCCCACGGACCACGAGGTGTCACATGCCAGCTCCCGCTGACCGCGCCAAGGCCCTGGAGGCCGCGCTCATCCAGATCGACCGCCAGTTCGGCAAGGGCTCGGTGATGCGCCTGGGGGACGAGGGCAGGGCGCCCGTCGAGGTGATCCCGACCGGATCGATCTCCCTCGACATCGCCCTGGGTATCGGAGGCCTGCCCCGCGGGCGGGTCGTCGAGATCTACGGCCCGGAGTCGAGCGGCAAGACGACCGTCGCGCTGCACGCGGTCGCCAACGCGCAGAAGGCCGGCGGGATCGCCGCCTTCATCGACGCCGAGCACGCGCTGGACCCCGAGTACGCCAAGAAGCTGGGCGTCGACACGGATGCACTCCTGGTGTCCCAGCCGGACACGGGCGAGCAGGCCCTTGAGATCATGGACATGCTGATCCGCTCCGGCGCCATCGACATCATCGTGATCGACTCGGTCGCCGCCCTCGTACCCAAGGCCGAGATCGAGGGTGAGATGGGCGACAGCCACGTCGGTCTCCAGGCGCGTCTCATGTCCCAGGCCCTCCGGAAGATCACCGGCGCCCTGAGCTCCTCCGGCACCACGGCGATCTTCATCAACCAGCTGCGCGAGAAGATCGGTGTCTTCTTCGGCTCCCCGGAGACGACGACGGGTGGCAAGGCGCTGAAGTTCTACGCCTCGGTCCGGCTCGACATCCGCCGCATCGAGACCCTCAAGGAGGGGACGGACGCCGTCGGCAACCGGACCCGGGTCAAGGTCGTCAAGAACAAGATGGCGCCACCCTTCAAGCAGGCGGAGTTCGACATCCTCTACGGCGTCGGCATCTCGCGTGAGGGTGGCCTCATCGACCTCGGGGTCGAGCACGGGTTCGTCCGCAAGTCCGGTGCCTGGTACACGTACGAGGGCGACCAGCTCGGCCAGGGCAAGGAGAACGCCCGCGGCTTCCTCCGGGACAACCCCGACCTCGCGGACGAGATCGAGAAGAAGATCAAGGAGAAGCTCGGCATCGGGGCTCGGGTCGACGCTCCGGCGGACCCCTCGGGTGCGGTCGACTTCTAGTCCTGAAGGCCGATCGGGATGAGCACGTCACGTCGAGGGCGGCCCCGCGCTGCGGAGCCGCCCTCGACCGGCGCCGCCGCGCAGGACCGCGAGCCGGACTCGGAGTCTGTGGCGCGCGCGATCGCCCTCCGGCTGCTCACCGGTGCGCCCCGGTCGCGACAGCAGCTCGCTGACGCCATGGCGCGTCGCGAGGTCCCCGAGGACGTCGCGACGCGCGTCCTGGACAGGTTCACCGAGGTCGGGCTCATCGACGACGCCGAGTACGCCCGCATGCTGGTGCGGGCGAAGCGCGAGTCCCGCGGCCTCGCGACGCGGGCGCTCGCCGTAGAGCTCCGGCGCAAGGGCATCGACGACGGGCTCGCGAGCGACGCCCTCGCCGAGGTGGACGCCGACGCCGAGGAGGCCACGGCGCGTGAGCTGGTCCGGCGCCGCTGGCGGGCCGGGGTCGACCCGGCCGTGCAGAGCCGCCGGATGCTGGCGATGTTGGGCCGGAAGGGGTACCCGTCCGGCCTGTCGCGTCGAGTCGTCGCGGAGATGGGGGACGATAGGGGGCGTCCGATGCCGGATCTCGACATCGGTGACGACTAGCTGCCGTTCGGGGGTGAGCGCCGATGACCGACATGGGCGAGGCCGTCATCATCGTGGCGCTCCTCCTCGCGTGCCTCGTCGCCCTCATCCTCGTCCTCCTGGCGCGTCGTGAGGCGACCGCCACCCGCCAGCAGGCCGCCGAGGACGCTGCCGCGATCAAGGCCGAGGCGAGGGGTCAGGTCGAGGAGCTCAAGCGCCGGGAGGACCGGCTCGGCGAGCGCGAGGCCGAGCTCAAGCTCGAGCGGCGCCAGCTGCGGGACCTCGCCGATCAGCTCGACGCCCGCGCCCACGACCTGGACGAGCGGGCGCGGGATGCGGAGGCGGACCGGCGCGCGGCACAGGCCCGCCTCGAGCAGGCCAGGGCGCAGGCCGACGCGCTCCTGGAGTCGGCCTCCGGCCTGTCGATGCAGGAGGCGCGGGCAGAGCAGCTGCACCGGGTCGTGGAGCAGGCCGAGCACGACGCGGCCGCCCAGGTGCGACGTGTCGAGGCGCGCGCCCGCAAGCATGCCGAGGACCGCGCCCGTCACGTCGTCGCCACCGCGGTGCACCGCATGTCAGGCCCGACGAGCACGCAGAGCGTCGTCACCGTCGTCCCGCTGCCGGCGGAGGAGATGAAGGGCCGGATCATCGGCAAGGAGGGGCGGAACATCCGGACCTTCGAGGCGCTGACCGGCGTCAACGTCATCATCGACGACAACTCCGACCAGGTGACGCTCTCCAGCTTCGACGCCGAGCGCCGTGAGGTCGCTGCCGTCGCGCTCGAGGCGCTCATCACCGACGGGCGGATCCATCCCCAGCGCATCGAGCTGGCGTACGCCGACGCGCTGGCGGGCGCGCGGGACCGAGCGATCGCCGCTGGTCACGACGCGGCCGAGCGCGCGGGGGTCCCGGGACTGCACCCGGAGATCATCGAGACGCTCGGGCGGTTGCGGCTCCGCGTCAGCTACGGCCAGAACGTGCTCGCGCACCTCGTCGAGTCCGCGCTGCTCGCCGGCGTGATGGCGACGGAGATCGGGGCGGATCCCGCCCTGGCGCGCCGTGCGGCGCTCCTGCACGACATCGGCAAGGCGTTCACCGCGGACCGGCAGGGCACGCACGCGGCGCTCGGCGCGGAGATGCTGCAGCGCCTCGGCGAGTCGGACCTGGTCGTCAACGCGGTGGCCGCCCACCACGACGAGGTGCCGATGGAGTCCGTCGAGGCCGTCCTCGTGCAGGCTGCGGACACGGCGTCGGCCTCCCGGCCCGGCGCCCGGCGCGAGGAGCTCGACCAGTACGTCGAGCGGATGAGCTCGCTCGAGTCGCTCGTGACCGCGCACCCCGGCGTGCGCCGCGCGGTCGCCATGGCGGCGGGTCGCGAGGTGCGCGTCGTCGTCGAGCCGGAGCTGGTCGACGACCAGGCACTGCCCGACGTCGCCGACGCGATCGCCCGACAGATCGAGAGCGACCTGTCCTACCCCGGTGAGATCACCGTCACGGTGATCCGGGAGATCAGGGCGAGTGCCACGGCCGGCTGAGCCGGGGCTCAGACGTTGCGTCCGGTGGCCAGATCGCCCCGCAGGGCGGTGGGCGGCGGTGCGGCCGTGGTTCCCGTGCGCTGCAGGCGTCGCTGGACCCAGATGGCGACCCTCGACAGGAAGATGTTCACGAGCAGGTAGATCGCCGCGCCGACGAGGAACAGCGCGACGAAGTACCGGTTGCCGAAGTACTGGGAGTTCGTCTGGACGGACCGCAGCAGTTCGGAGTACCCGATGATGAAACCGAGGGACGAGTCCTTGAGCAGCACGACGAGCTGTGCGATCAGGCTCGGCAGCATCGTCCGCACCGCCTGCGGCAGCAGGATCGTCCAGAGCGCCTGGCTGCGGGTCAGGCCGATGGCGTAGGCGGCCTCCGCCTGGCCCTTCGGCAGCGCCGCGAGTCCCGCCCGCAGGATCTCCGCGATGATCGCCATGTTGTACACGGTCAGGCCGAACACGACGGCGGTGAACGCGTCCAGGCGCAACGTGAGAAGCCCGAAGAGCATCATCAGCAGCACCGGCAGCCCGCGGAACAGCTCGATCACCGCGACCGCGGGCACCCGCAGGAGGCGGAACCGCGTCGTGCGCCACAGGGCGAGCGCCAGGCCGAGGGCGAGCGCCAGGGGCGCGGCGACCGCCGCAGCACGCAGGGTGGCGCCGAGGCCGCGGACGAGCATCGACCTCCAGACGTCGCCGGCCGTCTGGTTCTTCGGCGGGTCGTACAGCACGTCCCAGCGGTCCGCCTGGAAGACGCCGCGCCCGGCGGCGAACCACACAGCGAGACCCACCAGCGCGGCAAGCACAAGGACGCCGATCACGGAGCCGACGAGCTCGCGTCGCCGGGTCGCCGGACCGGGGGCGTCGTAGAGGACCGAGGTCATCGCGCGAAGGCCACCTTCCGCTCGACACGGGCGGCCAGCAGGCCGGCCGGGATCGTGATGGCGAGGTAGAAGACGGCCACACCGACCCAGACCCAGGGGTCACCGGCGTTCGCCGTGGAGAGCCGGCGCCCGGCACCGACCAGCTCGACGACGGCGAAACCCGCCGCCACGGACGTGTTCTTGGTGAGGGCGATCAGGACGTTGATGAGCGGCGGCACGACCGACCGGACCGCCTGCGGCAGGACCACCTGGCCGAGCGTCTGCCCGAACGTCAGGCCGATGGCACGTGCCGCCTCGGCCTGACCTACGCCCACGCTGTTGATGCCGGACCTGACGGCCTCCGCCACGAACGCCGCGGTGTAGAGCGTGAGGCACACGACGGCGGTCCAGAAGAAGGGCACCGGCGGCAGCACGCTGAACTGCGGGAAGACGAAGTACATGAAGAAGAAGACCAGGGTGAGCGGTGTGTTGCGCAGCAGCTCGACGTACGTGGCGGCGGCGACCCGCAGCGGCTTCAGCGGGGCGACCCGCAGGCTTGCGATGAGGAGGCCGAGGACAAGGCTCGCCGCTCCGGAGTATGCGGTGAGGCGCAGCGTGACGAGGAAGCCCTGGACGTACGCGGGCACGTTGTCGAGCACGACGTCCACGGACCACCTCCTCTCGACGTCGCGGGCTGGGGTGGGGCGCCGCGTGGCCGCGCGGGCCTGCGCGGCGCCCCCACCCCCGTGGTCGGGTCAGTACCGGTCGACCGCCGGCGGCTCCGGGGTCGGCAGCACCGTCCCGGCCGTCGACTCCCACGCCTCGACCCAGCGGCCGTCCTCGAAGATCTCCTCGAGGACGTCGTTGATCCAGTCACGGAACTCGTCGTCCTCCAGGGCGAGGCCGATGCCGTACGGCTCCTCGGTGAAGGGCTCGCCGCGCACCTCCAGGTCGTCGTTGTCCGCGGCGAAGCCGGCGAGGATGACGTTGTCCGTGCTGACCGCGTCGACCTGGCCGTTGCGGAGCGGCTCGATGCACTCCGCGTACGTGCCGAAGGGCACGACCTCGGTGTCGGGGAAGTTCTCCAGGAGGTTCGCCTCGGGCGTCGAGCCGGACACCGTGCAGACCCGCTTCCCGGCGAGGTCGTCAGGGCCCTGGATGTCCGTGTTCTCCTTCGTGGTCAGGATCGACTGGCCGGCCTCGTAGTACGGTCCGGCGAACGCGACCCGCTCCTTGCGGTCGTCGTTGATCGTGTAGGTGGCCACGACGATGTCGACCTGACCCGTCTCGATGAAGTCCTCCCGGACGGACGAGACGGTCTCGACCCACTCGATCCCGTCCTCCTCGATGCCGAGCTCGCTCGCGATGATCTTCGCGATCTCCACGTCGAAGCCCTCAGGGACCCCGTCGGGCCCGACCAGCCCGAACAAGGGCTGGTCGAACTTGGTCCCCACCGTGATGGAGCCGGCCTCCGCGAGCTCCGCCATCGTGGAGCCCTCCGGGAACTCGGCCATCTCCTCGTCGGGCGACTCGGTCGTCCCGTCGTCCGTCATCTCCTCGTCGGTCGGCTCCGCCTCCGGCTCGGCGTCTCCGGCGCATCCCGCCAGGGCCAGGGCTGCCGCTGCGACCAGCACGGCCGCCGTTCTGCGTTGCCTCATCGGTCATCACCTTCCGTCGTCGACCCACGGGGTTGCGGGTCGTCAGTGCGTGAGGATCTTGGACAGGAAGTCCCGCGCGCGTTCGCTGCGCGGATTGCTGAAGAAGGTCTCGGGAGTCGCCTCCTCGACGATGCGACCACCGTCCATGAAGACGACCCGGTGCGCCGCCCGGCGGGCGAAGCCCATCTCGTGGGTGACGACGACCATCGTCATCCCGTCGCGCGCGAGGCCGACCATGACGTCGAGGACCTCGTTGATCATCTCCGGGTCGAGCGCCGAGGTCGGTTCGTCGAAGAGCAGCACCTTGGGCTGCATCGCCAGTGCCCGCGCGATGGCGACGCGCTGCTGCTGGCCACCGGACAGCTGTGCCGGCAGCTTGTGGGCCTGGTCCGCCACGCCGACGCGCTCCAGGAGCGTCATTGCGGTGGCCTCGGCATCCCGCCGGTTCACGCCGCGCGCCTTGATCGGCCCGAGCGTGACGTTCTGGAGGACGGTCTTGTGCGCGAAGAGGTTGAACGACTGGAAGACCATGCCGACATCGGCACGCAGGCGCGCGAGCGCCTTGCCCTCGGCAGGGATGGGGGTGCCGTCGAGCGTGATGGCGCCGCTGTCGACCGGCTCCAGCCTGTTGATCGCGCGGCAGAGGGTCGACTTGCCGGACCCGGACGGCCCGATGACGACGACGACCTCGCCGCGGTGCACGGTCAGGTCGATGTCCTTGAGCACGTGCAGGTGCCCGAAGTGCTTGTTCACCCCGGAGAGCACGACGAGCGGCTCGCCCACCGGTCCGCCGTGGTCCTCGATCATCTGTGCAACGTAGATCCGGCCACGGCGACCGGCCACTTGAGGTGATCACAGACGGGTAAAATCTTCGCCCGCCGGCCACGTACCCTTGTTCGCGATGACTGCCACCACGCCCCCCACGTACCTCGTGCGCACCCTCGGGTGCCAGATGAACGTGCACGACTCCGAGCACATGGCCGGGATGCTCGAGCGTTCCGGCTACGCGCCCGCCGCCCCCGAGGACGCCGCGACCTGGCAGGCGGACGTCGTCGTCATCAACACGTGCGCCGTGCGGGAGAACGCCGCGACGCGGCTCTACGGCAACCTCGGCCAGCTGGCGGCCATCAAGGCGGGTCGGCCCGGCATGCAGATCGCGGTCGGTGGGTGCCTGGCGCAGAAGGACCGGGCGGGCATCGTCGAGCGGGCGCCGTGGGTGGACGTCGTCTTCGGCACGCACAACCTCGACGCCCTGCCCGTGCTCCTCGAGCGTGCGCGGCACAACGCAGCGGCGCAGGTCGAGATCGCCGAGTCGCTCCAGGTCTTCCCCTCGACCCTGCCCACCCGCCGGGAGTCCGTGTACGCGGGCTGGGTGTCGATCTCCGTGGGGTGCAACAACACGTGCACGTTCTGCATCGTGCCGAGCCTGCGGGGGCGCGAGCGTGACCGGCGTCCCGGAGAGATCCTCGCGGAGGTCGAGGCGCTGGTCGCAGACGGCGCCATCGAGGTCACGCTGCTCGGCCAGAACGTCAACACGTACGGGGTGGGCTTCGGCGACCGCGGCGCGTTCGCGGACCTGCTGCGCGCCGTCGGCGCGGTACCCGGCCTCGAGCGGGTCCGCTTCACGTCCCCGCACCCGGCCGCGTTCACCGACGACGTCATCGCCGCGATGGCCGAGACGCCCACCGTGATGCCGAGCCTGCACATGCCGCTGCAGTCCGGCTCCGACCGGGTGCTGCGCGCCATGCGCCGGTCCTATCGGTCGGAGAAGTACCTCGGAATCCTCGACCGCGTGCGGGCGGCGCTCCCCGACGCCGCGATCACCTCGGACATCATCGTCGGCTTCCCCGGCGAGACCGAGGAGGACTTCGCCGAGACCCTCCGGGTCGTCGAGCAGGCGCGGTTCAGCTCCGCATTCACCTTCCAGTACTCACCGCGCCCCGGGACGCCCGCGGCGAGTCTCCCGGACCAGTTCCCCAAGGCGGTCGTCCAGGAGCGGTACGACCGGCTCATCGCTCTCCAGGAGCGCATCTCCACCGAGGAGAACGCCCGTCAGGTGGGACGGGTGGTCGAGGTGCTGGTCGCGGAGGGCGAGGGGCGCAAGGACGGCGCCAGCCGACGGATCAGCGGCCGCGCCGCCGACAACCGGCTGGTGCACCTCGCACTGCCCGCCGAGGCGGCACGGGAGCCCGAGGTGTCGGTGCTCGCGGACGCGTCCGGCGGGCTCGCCCCGGTGCCCCGTCCGGGCGACCTGGTGACCGTGCAGGTCACCTACGGTGCCCCGCACCACCTGGTCGCGGACTCCGCCCTGAACGGAGGCCCCTACGCGGTCCGGCGAACCCGCGCTGGCGACGCCTGGGCAAGTCGGCAGGCCGACGCCCACACGCACGCCGGGCACGGTGCGGATGCGGACGGCGGTCCGGTGCTCCTGGGCATGCCGGCGCGCCGCTGAGCCCCCCGGCGATCGTCGCGTCAGCCGGCGTCGGGGTCGAGGAAGGGGACCTCGGGCAGCTGCGTCGCGAGCGCCTCGAACAACCGGCCGCCCGCGGCGAGGCCGCGCAGCAGGGTTGCGTCCAGCTGGTCGTCGGTGACCCCCTCGGCGAGGTCGACGGAGACCTCGGCCGTCACGACCAGGGTGGTGCCCTCGGTGCGGACGTAGGCCTTGGGCCAGATCCGGTCGCGGTTCCAGTCGTTCACCGCGAGGAGCAGGTCGGCCCGTCGGGCGGCCGGAAGGGTCCGGTGCCAGCGACCGCGGACCTGGAGGATCTCGTGGTTGGTCCCGAGCCGGAGGAACCAGAAACGGTCGGCGCCCCACACGCCGGTCGGGTCGCCGTCGTCGTCGATCGAGACGCGGTACCCCAGGGCGTCGAGGCGCGCCACCACGCGCGCCGTCGTCAACGGGCTCACGCGCTGCCGGCCGTCGGGAGCCGGGGCGCTCACGGGGCACGTCCCGCCGGGTCGGGGTACATCTCGTCGAGGTGGTCGAAGAAGACGGTGCCGGTGCCGAGGCCGCACTGCAGCAGGAGCTCGAGCTGGGCGTCCGTCGCTCCGCACGAGACGTCGGCGGTCACCTCGGCTGTGACGGTGACGCGGCCGTTGTCCCGCACCCGCGCATAGCCGACCGGCCAGATCTTCTCGGTGTGCCAGGCGTTGCAGAGCTCGAGGACCTCCGGGAGCCGCTCGATCGCGAACTCCCGGTTCCAGTGGCCGCGGACCTGGAGCACCTCCTGGTCGTCGCCGAGCAGGAAGAAGAAGAACAGGCGCCCTCGCCAGATGCCGCCGACGTCGCCCTCGCTGTCGGTGAAGTAGGTGTAGTCCCGTGCCTCGCAGAACGCGCGGATGCGGTCGACCGAGACCGGTGCCGGGACCGCCGGGTCCGGGGTCGAGGACTGGCCCGCACCCTCCGCCGGGCGTCGACCGCGCCGGTCGCGGCCGCGGCGCAGCCAGGAGAGCGGGTCCACCGTTCGACCCTACCCGCGCCGCGCACACCCCGTTCGCGGAGTCGGCGGTTCTCGACCGGTTCCGGCGGTCGCCGCGCGCTCCGGTAGCGTCGGGGCGTGCTCGTGGCCGCCGCTCTCGTCCCGCCGACGGCGCTCCTCGTGCCGGGGGCGTCGGGCACGGGTGACGTGCTGGCCGCCGAGCGCCGGGCGGCGCTGGCCGCGGTACGGACCGTGGTCGCGGAGCGCCCCGACGCGCTCGCCCTCGTGGTGCCGGGCACCGGACCGGTGCGGGTCGGGCGGATGCGCCCCACACTCGCCGCGGCCGGGGTCGACGACGCCGCACTCGGCTGGCCCCCCGAACCCACCGCGGGTGCCGGGCGCGTGCTCGTGGTGGACGACGTCCCGGCTGCCGTCGGCCTCCTGCTGCTGCACCGGGCCGGCTGGCGCGGTGCGGTGGATCTCGTGCCCGCCGGTCCGACCGACGGTGCGACCCTCCGGATGACCGGGGACCGGATGGTCCGGCTGCGGCGCTGGGGCCTGGTGCTCGTCGGGGGTCTGAGCGCGCGCCACGGACCCGACGGCCCGCTGGCCACCGACGACCGGGCCGCCCCGCTCGACGACGTCCTCGCCGCTGACCTCGCCGATCTCGACGGTCCCGCCCGCGCCCGGCTGAGGGCCGTCCCGTCCCGGCTGGCGACGACCCTGGCGATCAGCGCCTGGGGTCCGTGGCAGGTGCTGCTCGGCGCCGTCCCGGGCGACCCGGCGAGGAGTCGTACCCACCGCGTCTCGGCGCCCCTGGGCGCTGCGTACGCAGCCCTGAGCTGGCAGTGGTGACGGGCGTGGCCGCGGACGGCGGGGAGCGGAGCAGTCGGGCGGTGATCGTCGCGGTGGTGGGCCCCACGGCCACGGGCAAGTCCGATCTCGGGCTCGCGCTCGCCCTTCGCCTGGGGGGCGAGGTGGTGAACGCCGACGCCATGCAGCTGTACCGCGGCATGGACATCGGCACGGCGAAGCTGACTCCCGCCGAGCGGCTCGGCGTGCCGCACCACCAGCTCGACGTCCTGGACGTCGCGGACGACGCGACCGTCGCCGCGTACCAGGCGCACGCCAGGGCGGACCTGACGGCGATCCAGGGCCGCGGTGCCCGACCCGTCGTCGTCGGCGGCTCGGGGCTGTACGTGCGGGCACTGCTGGACCGCCTGGAGATGCCGCCGACGGACCCTGCCGTCCGTGCCCGGCTGGAGGCCCGCGCGGAGGCGGAGGGACCGGGGCTCCTGCACGACGCGCTCGCCGCCGTCGATCCCGCCTCGGCGGCCCGCATCGGCCGGGCCAACACACGCAGGCTGGTCCGCGCGCTCGAGGTCGTCGAGCTCACGGGGCGGCCCTACAGTGCCACGCTCCCGGTGGAGGAGTACGTCGAGCCGACCGTCCAGATCGGTCTCGACTGCAGCCGCGCGGTGCTCGACGAGCGCATCGGCCGGCGCGTCGACACGATGTGGGCACGCGGGCTCGTGGAGGAGGTGCGCGGCCTCGCGCCACGGATGGGCCGCACCGCCTCCCGCGCCCTGGGGTACGCGCAGGTGCTCGAGCTCCTCGCCGGGCGGGTGACCGAGGACGCCGCGCGTGCCGACGTCGTCACCGGCACACGACGCCTGGCGCGCCGGCAGATGACGTGGTTCGGGCGCGACGACCGGATCCAGTGGCTCGACGCCGACGACCCCGACCTGCTGGACCGCGCCCTCGAGGTCGTGCGCGCAGCCGACGCCGGACGGACGCCCGCGCGGGGCGCCGCCCGCCGTAACCTTCGGTCATGAACGCCCACGGCTCGTCGCGGCCGACCCACCTCGCCATCACCAAGGGTCACGGGACCCACAACGACTTCGTGCTCATCGACGACCGGTCCGGCTTCCTGGAGCTGACCGGGGACCTCGTCCGCGGCCTCGCGGACCGGCGGGGCGGCATCGGTGCCGACGGCGTCATCCGCCTGGTGGCGAGCGAGGCGATCCCGGCCGGGCGGGCATGTCTCGCCCAGGACCCGGCGGCGGAGTGGTTCATGGACTACCGGAACGCCGACGGGAGCCTGGCCGAGATGTGCGGCAACGGCATCCGGGTCCTCGCGGCCTTCGCCCTGCGGCTCGGTGTCTGGGACGGCGAGGGCGACTTCCCGATCGGGACGCGTGCCGGCGTGCGGCGGGTGCGCCGGGACGGTGTGGAGGGCTGGTTCGCGGCCGACATGGGAGCCTGGCGCGTCCCGGGGGGCCAGCGGGCTCTCGACGCCGGTCACGACGCCGAGGTCAAGATCAAGGGTCTCGGCGACCCACGCCGGGCGCTCAGCATCGAGGTGGGCACCCCGCACACGGTCATCGCGCTGGGCGACCCGCTCGAGCTCGCCAACGCCGACCTGGCCAAGGTCCCCGTGGTCAGCCCGGCGCCCTCGGACGGGTCCAACGTCGAGCTCGTCGTCCCCATGGGCCAGCGCTCGGACGGCAGCGGTGTGGTCCGCATGCGCGTGCACGAGCGCGGCGTCGGCGAGACCCAGTCCTGCGGCACGGGTGCGTGCGCCGCCGCGATCGCCGTCGGGCTGTGGGCGGGCGACGACGCGCCGGACGTGTGGTGGGTGGAGGTCCCGGGCGGCACCGTACGCGTGCGCACCACGGGCGGCGCCGTCGAGCTCGCCGGTCCCGCGGTGCTGGCGTTCGACGCGGTGGTCGACCTGGATGCTCTCGCCGGTCGCTAGCCGACCCACGCGACGCGCAGCACCCGGAAGCCCTTGGCGCTCGCCGTCCGCTGCGCCTGGAGGCCCGGGGCTTCACCCGGTCGTGGCCCCAGCTCCGCGTCGATCCACCGCTGCAGCGAGTCCGCGCCGAGGTTCCGCTGCACCACGAGGTGTGCTGCGCCGTCGGGCGCGAGCCGCGGCAGCCAGGTGCTGAGCATCCCGTGGAGGAGGTCCTTGCCCACCCGGATGGGCGGGTTGGACCAGACGGCGGCGAACCGGACGTCGTCGGGCACCTGGTCCGGGGTCACGGCGCGGACGTGGGGCAGGCCCAGCTCGTCGGCGGTCGCGCGTACGAGATCCAGCGCCCGCCGGTTCACGTCCACGGCCCAGACGGTGGCCGCGGGTGACAGGAGCGCCATGGTGAGCGCAAGGGGTCCCCAGCCGCACCCGAGGTCCAGGAGGTGGCCGCTCGACGGCGGCTCCCGGACGCTCCGCAGCAGCACCTGCGTGCCCAGGTCGATCCGGCCGGGGGAGAAGATCCCGGGCGCCGTGTGCACGCGCACGTCGCGTCCCGCGAGGGTGACGTTCATCGTCCGGCGCTCGTCGGCGGACGCGGGGGAGGCGGAGAAGTAGTGGTCACCCGGCACGGACCGCACTGTACCGAGGCGCACGCGGCGGCTCCGCGCGCCCCGGCCGCCGCGCCGGGGCGCCGCCTATACGTTCGCGCGCGCCGTGCAGCCCGTGTCACGCTGGGCTCAGAAGGAAGGTGCCCATGACCCAGACCCCGACCCCGTCCCACGACCCGGCCACCCTGGCCGACGCCGTGGTCGCCCGCATCCTGGCCCGGGCGGGTGACGACGGCTCCCACCACTGGGACGACGACGCGGACGGCGAGCAGCTCGACCGCGCAGACCGCGCGGCGCTCCGGCGGGTCGGCGGGCTGTCGACCGAGCTCGCGGACGTCACGGAGGTCGAGTACCGGCAGCTGCGGCTGGAACGGGTCGTGCTCGTCGGGCTGTGGGCGCGGGGACCGGCGGAGCAGGCGGAGGTCTCGCTGCGCGAGCTCGCGGCGCTCGCCGAGACGGCCGGGTCGCAGGTGCTCGACGGCCTGCTCCAGCGTCGCCCCCATCCCGACCCGGGCACCTACCTCGGTTCCGGGAAGGCCGCGGAGCTCGCCGACCTGGTCGCCGCGGTGGGTGCGGACACGGTGATCGTCGACGGTGACCTCGCCCCGTCCCAGCGCCGCGCGCTGGAGGACATCGTCAAGGTGAAGGTCATCGACCGCACGGCACTGATCCTCGACATCTTCGCCCAGCACGCCCGGTCGAAGGAGGGCAAGGCGCAGGTCGAGCTCGCCCAGCTCGAGTACCTCCTCCCGCGCCTGCGTGGCTGGGGCGAGAGCATGTCGCGCCAGGCCGGCGGTCGGGTGGCAGGCGGTGAGGGCATCGGCTCCCGCGGTCCGGGTGAGACGAAGATCGAGCTGGACCGACGCCGCATCCGGAGCCGCATGGCGAAGCTCCGCAGGGAGATCACCGCGATGCAGCCGGCACGCGCGACGCGGCGTGCATCCCGCCGTCGTCACGGCGTGCCCTCCGTCGCCGTGGTGGGGTACACCAACGCCGGCAAGTCCAGCCTGCTGAACCGGCTCACGGGCGCGGGAGTGCTCGTCGAGGACGCGCTGTTCGCGACGCTCGACCCCACGGTGCGCCGTACGCAGACGCCGGACGGACGCACGTACACGCTGACGGACACGGTCGGGTTCGTCCGGGCGCTGCCCACCCAGCTGGTCGAGGCCTTCCGCTCGACCCTCGAGGAGGTCGCCGAGTCGGACCTCCTGCTGCACGTGGTGGACGCGTCGCACCCCGACCCCGAGGGCCAGATCAGCACCGTGCGCGGAGTCGTCCGGGACATCGAGGGAGCAGCCGAGATCCGCGAGCTGCTCGTCCTCAACAAGGTCGACGTGGCAGACCCGGACGTGGTCGACCGCCTGCTGCGGAGGGAGCCCGGGGCGGTGCCGATCTCCGCGCGGACCGGGGCCGGCCTGGGGGAGCTCGCGGAACGCATCGCGGAAGCGCTACCGCGGCCTCGCGAGGTGGTCGACGTCGTCCTGCCGTACCAGCGCGGGGACCTCGTGAGCCGGGTGCACTCGGAGGGCGAGATCCTCAGCGAGGTGCACACCGGCGAAGGGACGGCACTGCAGGTGCGCGTGGACCCGGACCTGGCGGCCGAGCTCCGGGCCGCCCAGCTCTGACGCCCGCCGCCTGACGCCGGGCGTCCGGGTCGCGCGGTCGTCCCCACGGCGCGGACCGTCGTCCTGGGGCTGTCCGCCGTGCCGTCTAGGCTGCCGGGGTGAGCGAGGTGCCGTCGGCGGAGGAGCTGCTCGACCTGGCGGTGACCGCTCTCGGCGGTCGCCGACGGGACGGCCAGCACGAGATGGTCAACGCCGTCGCGGCCGCCATCGACTCCGGTGAGCACCTGCTGGTCCAGGCCGGCACCGGGACGGGCAAGTCGCTCGGCTACCTGGTGCCGGCGGTCCGGCACGCCGTGCTGGCCGACGAGCGTGTGGTCGTCTCCACCGCCACGCTCGCCCTGCAGCGCCAGGTGATGACGCGGGACCTGCCGCTGGTCGCCTCCGCCGTGGCGCCACGGCTGCCCCGGCCGCCGCGCATCGCACTGCTCAAGGGCTGGCACAACTACCTGTGCCTCCACCGCATCGCCGGCGGCTACCCCGAGGAGGAGCCGGCCGGCCTCTTCGAGCTGGCCGAGGCCGCCGGCGCCGCCGAGCACCCGCGCCCGACCGCGTCGTCGAGCCTCGGCCGTGAGGTGCTCCGGGTGCGGGCCTGGGCGGAGGAGACGACGACGGGCGACCGGGACGACCTCGTCCCCGGCGTCTCCGACCGGGCGTGGTGGCAGGCGTCCGTGACGGCGATGGACTGCCTCGGCACCCACTGCCCGCTCGTCGACGAGTGCTTCCCGGCACAGGCGAAGGAACGTGCCCACGCGGCGGACGTCGTCGTGACGAACCACGCGATGCTCGGGATCGCCGCGAGCGGATCACCCGGCGTCCTCCCGGAACACACCGTGCTCGTGGTCGACGAGGGCCATGAGCTGGCTGAGCGCGTCACGGCGCAGGCCACGGCCGAGCTCTCCGCCGTCGTCGTGGAGCGTGCCGCCCGGCTGGCCCGCCGACACGGCGGCGTGCCGTCCGAGTCGTTGCAGGTCGCGGGCGCCGACCTCGGGGCGGCGCTCACGACCGCGCCGCCGGGACGCCTGCGGGACGGGCTGCCCGGAGCTCTCGCGGTCGCCGTCGCCGGGATCAGGGACGCGGCTCGGGAGCTGCTCACCGCGCTGCGTCCGGACGGGACGCCGTCGGCGAAGGAGGCCGCCGAGGGCGGCCGGAAGATGGCGACGGCCGCGGTCCTGGCGATCTTCGAGGTCGCCGAGCGGATCACGGGGGACACCCGGGACGTGCTCTGGTGCGAGGGGGAGGACGGGGGAGTGCCGACCCGGCTGCTCGCCGCGCCCCTGGACGTGGCCGGGCTCGTGCGCGGGGGACTGGTCCGGGGCCGGACGGCGATCCTCACGTCCGCCACGCTCGCGCTCGGCGGCACCTTCACACCCCTGGCGATCGCGGTCGGGCTGCGCCCCGACGAGATGATCGACAGCGGCGCGCAGGGTGCCGGGGCCGGCGGGGACGGCGACGCGGACGGCGACCCGCGGGACGCGCAGGTCGTCGGGGGCGCGCGGGATGCGCAGGTCATCGAGAACGACCCGCCGGAGCCGTGGCGCGGGCTCGACGTGGGCAGCCCGTTCGACCACGCCCGTCGCGGCATCCTCTACGTCGCCCGGCACCTGCCGCCGCCCGGCCGCGAGCCCGCGACGGACGCCCAGCTCGACGAGATCGCGGACCTCGTCACGGCCGCGGGCGGCGCGACGCTCGGTCTCTTCTCCTCCCGGCGGGCCGCGACGCTCGCGGCGGAGGTGATGCGGGAACGCCTGGACGTGCCGGTGCTCTGCCAGGGCGACGACGCCGTCCCAGCGCTGGTGGCGCGCTTCCTGGACGACGAGGAGACGTGCCTCTTCGGCACCCTGTCGCTCTGGCAGGGCGTCGACGTACCTGGAGCGGCCTGCCGGCTGGTGCTCATCGACCGGATCCCGTTCCCACGGCCGGACGACCCGGTGCGCTCGGCCCGCGCGGAGGCCGTGCAGGCTCGGGGTGGGAACGGCTTCATGGCCGTCTCGGCCACCCATGCCGCCCTGCTGCTCGCCCAGGGGTCCGGACGGTTGATCCGGACGGAGGTGGACCGCGGCGTCGTCGCCGTGCTCGACCCCCGCCTGGCGACGGCGCGGTACGGCAGCTTCCTCCTGCGCAGCATGCCGCCGTTCTGGCGCACGACGGAGCGTTCGGTGGTGCTCGAGGCCCTCCGGCGGCTCTCGGCGGCGGACCGTGGGGAAGCACCGTCGGACCCGATCGAGTGATCATCGCCCGGACCCGGATGCCTCAGGACCTCGACCGGGACTAAGGTCCGGCTCGGGCGACCGGATGGTCCGGGCCTCGGGGAGGGACATGGACACCACGGCACGCGCGGCGACCGGCAACGGAGGGCGCCGCACCACGAAGGTCGCGGTCGTCGGTGCCGGGAGCGTCGGCAGCACGCTCGCGTACGCGATGCTCATGCGCGGGACCGCACGGACCGTGGCGCTCTACGACATCGACACCGCGAAGGTCGAGGCCGAGGTGCTCGACATCGCGCACGGCATCCAGTTCGTCCCCCGGGCGGACGTGATCGGGTCCGACGACGTGCAGGTGTGCGCGGACGCCGACGTCGTGGTCGTGACCGCCGGTGCGAAGCAGAAGCCCGGGCAGACGCGCCTCGACCTCGCCGGCGCGACCGTCGCGCTGATGCGGACCATCATGCCCACGCTGGTCGAGGTGGCCCCGGACGCGGTGTTCGTGATGGTGACGAACCCCGTGGACGTCGTCACGTACGCCGCCCAGAAGATCTCCGGCCTGCCGCACCGCCAGGTGTTCGGGTCGGGCACGGTCCTCGACTCCTCGCGTCTGCGGTACCTGCTCGCCCAGCACACCGGCGTCGCGGTGCAGAACATCCACGCGTACATCGTGGGTGAGCACGGCGACAGCGAGATCCCGCTCTGGAGCTCCGCCGCCATCGGTTCCGTCCCACTGACCCGGTGGCCCGGCGTGGTGGCCGCCGACGGCGCGCTCGGCGGCCGGCTGACCGAGGCGGACCGCCAGCAGATCGAGGACGAGGTGGTCCACTCCGCCTACCGCATCATCGCCGGGAAGGGCGCGACGAACTACGCGGTGGGCCTCGCCGGGACCCGGATCATCGAGGCCGTCCTGGGTGACGAGGGCCGGGTGCTCCCGGTCTCCTCCCTGCTCCAGGACTACTTCGGGATCGACGACGTGTGCCTGTCCGTCCCGTCGGTCGTCGGGCGCGAGGGTGTGCGCACGACCCTCGAGGTGGAGATGTCCGACGACGAGCTCGCGGGGCTGCGTCGTTCTGCCGACGCCGTCCGGGGCGTCGCGCGCAGTCTCGGCCTCTAGCCGGGCGGTCGCCCCGGGCATTGCGCCCGGGGCGACCCTCGACCGGCAGTGACCTCGAGCCCGCCTGCCGCTCAGAGGCTGCGGAGGACGCTGACCACGCGGCCCAGCACGACGGCGTCGTCGGCAGGGATGGGCTGGTACGCCGGGTTCTGGGGCAGGAGCGTGACGTGCCCGTCCGCCCGCTTGAGCGTCTTCACGGTCGCCTCGCCGTCGATCATCGCGGCGACGATCTCCCCGTTCTCGGCGACCGGCTGCCGACGGACGACCACCCAGTCGCCGTCGCAGATCGCGGCGTCGATCATCGAGTCACCGGAGACGCGCAGCAGGAACAGCTCCCCGTCGCCGACCAGCTGGCGCGGCAGCGGGAAGACGTCCTCCACCACCTGGTCGGCCAGGATCGGGCCGCCCGCCGCGATGCGGCCGACGAGGGGCACGTACGCCGGCGCGGGCACGGCGTCGCCCGGGGCGAGCGCGTCCTCGCCGAGCGGCGCGCCGAGGATGCTGATCGCCCGCGAGTCGTCCGGGTGCACCACCTCGATGGCACGGGGCCGGTTGGGGTCGCGGCGCAGGTAGCCCTTGCGCTCGAGGACCGTGAGCTGGTGCTTCACCGACGAGGGGCTCGTGAGGCCGACGGCCTCGCCGATCTCGCGCATGCTCGGCGGGTACCCGCGCTGCTCCACGCTCGCGCGGATGGTGTCCAGCACGAGGCGCTGGCGCGCCGTCAGCGCGTCCCCGCCGTCGATGGGGTGCACGGTGGCGAGCTGGTCCTCCGGGGGCGGCTGGGTGCCGGACGGGGTGTGAACCACGGTGTCCTCCGATCGGTGCCCCACGTGCGTGTCAGTGGCACGTGGTGGTCTGTGCTGCAGCCAACCCTAGGCCCGCGACCCCCTCTGATCAAACATCTGTTCGAGCGTGTCGTGGACAGTGTCGGCCGGGGCTGGTAGACATCGTACAAGCGTTCTACGTACAGACGTTCGAGGACGCGGGACCGGAGACAGCGGTGATGAGCGACACGAGGGAGGAAGCCATGAGCGTCCTGGTGACCGACTACTACCCCCGCCCGATGGCGACCGCGCGCCGCGCGACCGATCGCCGCGTGCCTGCCCAGCCATCCCGCGCACCACGCACCGCGGAGGCCGCGCGTCACCCCGGTCTGCGGCTCACGCGGCGAGGGCGGGCGGTCGTGAGCCTCCTCGCCGTCCTCGCGGGTGCGGCTGTGACGTTCGCGTCGCAGCAGGCGGTCGCGGGAGAGGGTGGCGGTGCGGTGCCGGTGAACACCCGGACGGTGGTCGCGGGCGAGACGTTGTGGCAGATCGCGGGGGAGTACGCCCGGCCCGGCCAGGACGTCCGCGACGTCGTGGACGAGCTGATGGAGCTCAACGGCTTCCACACCGGTGAGCTGCGCGCAGGCCAGGAGGTCCTCGTCCCCGCACCGTGACGGACGTCCTTGCACGCGCCGTGCGGCCTGCGTAGCGTGATCCGGGCCCGCGGGCGGCCCAGGCCGCGGCGGGCGGGTGCCGGCACGAGCAGGCGCCCTCGACCGCAGGGAGGGCTCCGGCCGTGCACTGTCCGTTCTGCCGGCACGGTGACTCGCGCGTCATCGACTCACGCACCTCCGATGACGGCGCCTCGATCCGACGGCGTCGGCAGTGCCCGGAGTGCCACCGCCGGTTCACCACCGTGGAGACCGCCAGCCTCTCGGTGGTCAAGCGCTCGGGCGTGGTCGAGCCCTTCAGCCGGGAGAAGATCATCGCCGGCGTCCGCAAGGCGTGCCAGGGCCGACCCGTGAGCGAGGACGACCTGGCCCTGCTCGCTCAACGCGTCGAGGAGACCCTGCGCGCCACGGGCACGGCGGAGGTCGACGCCCACGAGATCGGCCTGGCGATCCTCGGGCCGCTCCGCGACCTCGACGAGGTCGCATACCTGCGCTTCGCGAGCGTCTACCAGGCGTTCGAGTCGCTCGAGGACTTCGACGCCGCGATCACGGCGCTGCGCGCCGAACGGGCCGCAGCGGGAGCGGACGACGCGATGGTCGGCGGCGCCTGAGCCGGGACGCCTCAGCTCCGCTCGAGGATCTCCTGCCGGACGACGCGGCGGAGCACCTTGCCGATCTGCGACCGGGGGAGCTCCGGCAGGACGACGAGGTCGCGCGGGTGTGCGTACCGCGCGAGCCGCTCCTCACTCCACGCGCGGACGGCGGAGAGCTCGACCTTCGTCACTCCCTCGGCGAGGACGATCGCCGCGACGACCTTCTCCCCGAGGTCACCCCCGGGCACGCCGACCACCGCGACGTCCTCGATCTCGGGCATGCCGCGGAGCTGCTCCTCGACCTGCGACGGGTAGACGTTGAAGCCACCGGTGATGATGACTTCCTTGATCCGGTCGACGAGCCGGACGAAGCCCCCGTCCTCGACCACGACGATGTCCCCCGTCCGCAGCCAGGTGCGACCGTCGAGCTCGACGAGCACCTGCGCGGTCTCGTCCGGCCGGTTCCAGTAGCCGTCGAAGACCTGGGGGCCCGAGACGAGCAGCTCGCCGCGCTCGCCGGGGGCCACCTGGACGGTCGGGTCGTCGGGGTCCACGACCCGCATGAGGGTCGAGGGGAACGGGACGCCGAGGAAGCCGGGGCGCCGGCTCGGGCTCATCGGGTTGCCCAGGGCCACGGGCGACGTCTCGGTGAGGCCGTAGCCCTCGACGAGGAGGCCGCCGGTCACCTGCTCCCACGCCTGCGCCGTCTCTGTCGGCAGGCTCATCGCGCCGGAGATGGAGTGCCGGATCGACGTCATGTCGACGTGCTCACGGCGGGCCGCGGCGGCGAGGCGTTCGAACATCGGAGGGACGCCGGGGAAGAACGTCGCGGGCCGCCGCCGCTGCGCCGCCAGAACCTGTTCGACGTCGAACCGTGGGAACACCACGACCGTGGCGGCGAGCCGGATCGCGTAGGTCAGGCACAGGGTCAGCCCGAAGGCGTGGAAGAACGGCAGGGCCGCGTAGACGGTCTCCTCCGCCTCCTTGTGCTGGGTCCACGCGATGCCCTGCGCGGCGTTCGTCACAAGGTGCCGGTGCCGGAGCATCGCCGCCTTGGGGACCCCCGTGGTGCCGCCGGTGTACTGGAGGGCGGCGAGGTCCTCGGCGTCGGGCATCGGGTGGTCCGCGGGCAGCGTGCGGGAGCCGTCGACCAGACGTTCCCAGCGGAGCACGCCGGCGTCCTGCGGCACGGTTCCCCGCATGGCCTCGCGCACCCGCCGGGCCGCAGGCAGGGGCAGGTGGAGGGCCGCACGTTTGGCGGACGGGAGGTCTCGCGTCAGGTCCACGACGACGACGGCGCGCACGTCCGTCCGGGCGCGGACGCTCAGCAGGGCGGGTGCCGCCTTCTCCCAGACGATGGCGACGGTCGCTCCGCTGTCCGAGAGCTGGTGCGCGAGTTCCTCCGCGGTGTAGGTCGGGTTGTGCTCGACGACGACGGCGCCGAGGCGGAGCACGGCGTAGAACGCGACGACGTGGGTCGCGCAGTTGGGCAGGACGATGGCGACCCGGTCGCCCTTGCGGACGCCGATCTCGCGGAGGGCCTCGGCCGCCCGGCCCACGCGGCGGGCGAGGGTGGCGTAGGTGGTGACCGCGCCCATGAAGTCGAGGGCGACCCGCGCCGGGTGCGCGCGGGCGGACGTCTCGAGGCCGGCCGGCACCGACTCGGGCACCAGGTCGAGGTCCGCGGGGACCCCTGGGGCGTAGGAGTCGAGCCAGGGCCGTTCGCGCGCCGTCACGTCCTCGATCGTAACCTACGTTGCCGTAGGTTACGCACCCGTACGGACATCCCCGGGGGCTCGGTTCGCCGCCGGCGGAACGCCCCGGCGGCAATGTGTTGGCCCGTGGCGGGCCACTGCCCCAGACTGGCCGGGACGCGCGTGAGAGCTGCGGACGCGCGTCGTGGTTCGGCGCAGCATGACGGAGGGAAGGCCATGACCGCGGAGAACCGAGGCGCCACACCGGCTCCGGACGACGAGACGAAGGCCCGCTTCCGGGAGGCGCTCGAGCGCAAGCAGCAGGCGGAGCACCGGACCGAGGAGGCACGCCGCAACACGGGCAACGTCCACGGCTCCGAGGTCACCGGTGGTGGCAGGCGGACGTTCCGGCGCAAGACCGGCTGACGGCTCTGCGGACGCCTGTCCCGCCTCGTCGTGCGGGGCGGGCGTCCGCTCTCGCGTCCGTCGACGGCGTCGTCAGGACAGGACGCGGAGCCGGATCGTCTGCGGCATGGTCCGCAGCGCCTCGTGGACGTCGTGCGGGGTCGCCACGCCGGTGTCCGTCACGACGTAGCCGAACTCGCCGCGCGTCGACAGCAGCTGCCCCTCGATGTTCACGCCGTGCTCGGCCAGCGTGCGGTTGATGCCTGCGAGGACCCCTGGCGTGTTGTGGTGCAGGTGGGCGAGCCGGTGGCCCCCGCTGCCGGCGTCGAGGGCGAGGTTCGGCAGGTTCACGCTGAGCGTCGTCGAGCCCGAGCGCAGGTAGTCCCGCAGCTTGTTGGAGACGAACTGGCCGATCGACTCCTGGGCCTCCTCCGTCGAGCCGCCGATGTGCGGGGTCAGGATGACGTTCGGCAGGCCGCGGAGGTCGCACTCGAAGGCGTCGCCCCGGCGCTTCGGCTCGTCCGGGAAGACGTCGACCGCCGCACCCGCCACGTGGCCGGACAGCACGGCCTCACGGAGCGCCGCGTAGTCGACGACGAAGCCGCGGGAGAGGTTCAGGAAGATGGCACCGGGCCGCATCCGGGCGAGCTGCGGGGCGCCGAAGAGACCCGCGTTCCCGGCGCGACCGTCCACGTGCAGCGTCACGACGTCGGCGACCTCGAGCAGCTCGTCGAGGCTGGCCATGCGCCGTGCGTTGCCGAGGGCGAGCTTCTCCGCCGTGTCGTAGAAGACGACCGACATGCCCAGCGACTCGGCCAGGACCGAGAGCTGGGTGCCGATGTTGCCGTAGCCCACGATGCCGAGCACCCGGCCCCGCACCTCGTGGGAGCCCTCGGCGGACTTGTCCCAGACGCCGGCGTGCAACGCCTTGTCGCGGTCGGTCATGCGGCGGAGCAGCGAGATGATCTCCGCGATCGCGAGCTCCACGACGGAGCGCGTGTTGGAGAAGGGCGCGTTGAAGACGGCGACCCCGCGCTGGGCTGCGGCCTTCACCTCGATCTGGTTGGTCCCGATGCAGTAGGCCCCGATGGCGAGCAGGTCCGGTGCGTTGTCGAGCACGCGCGTGGTGACCTGGGTCTTGGACCGGATGCCGAGGAGCTGGACGCCGTCGAGGGCGGCGATGAGCTCGTCCTCGTCCAGCGCGCCGGTCCGGGCGACCACCTCGGCGCCGTCGGCGCGGAGGATCGTGGTCGCGAGCGGGTGCAGGTTCTCGAGCAGGAGGGCGCGTAGCACGCCCCTATCGTGGCCCCTCCCCGCCCTCGCGCGGTAAACCGACCGGCTGACGGGACAGCGGCCGGGCGGGTTCACCCGGGTGGGAAGGTCCGTTCCGCCCGGCGTCGGGCGCGCGGACGCGCCAGACTGTCGGGATGGTCGGTGCGACGTGGCGGGACGAGCGGCGGGCGCGCCGGACCCTGCGTCGGATGGACCGGGCCGCGCGGCGCGCACGGCGGCGCTCAGGCGTCGGGCCGGTGCTCGCGGTCCTGCTGACGGCGGTGGCGATGGTGGGCGGGGGCGTCCTGGTCACCGACGCGGGCTGGGACCCGGCCGGTTTGTTCGAGCCTGCCGCGTACATCGAGGTGGACGGCGAACCGGTCGCGATCCCGCGGCCGGAGCCTGCCGACGGTCGCCTGCTGCCCGCCGTCCCGGTCACGACCGAGGGCGCGCACGCGTTCCTGCACACGGATGCCGAGGGCGCACCGGTGGGGTACGACCCGTGCCGACCCGTCCGCTACGTGATCAACCCGGCAGGCATGCCGCCGTCCGGCCAGGTGCTGATCGACGAGGCGGTCGCCGCCGTGTCGGCCGCGACCGGCCTGCAGTTCGAGTACGAGGGGACGTCCGACGAGGCTCCTGCGGTCGCCCGCACCTTGATCCAGCCGGAGCGGTACGGGGACGTCTGGGCGCCCGTCCTCATCGCCTGGTCGGACGAGGCGCACATCGCCGAGCTGACCGGCGAGGTCGCCGGGATGGGCGGGTCCGCAGCGGTCCCCGGCGCGAACGGGGAGGGGCAGTGGCTCGCCGCGGGGCGCGTCGTCCTGGACGTCGCCGACGTGACCGCCATGCTGGCCCGCCCGGACGGTCACGCGCAGGCGCGGGCGATCGTCGTGCACGAGCTCTCGCACGTGCTGGGGCTGGACCACGTCACCGACCCCGCCGAGCTGATGCACCCGGTCAGCTCGGCCCGGGCGGACCTGGGGCCGGGGGACCGTCAAGGTCTCGCCCTCGTCGGCCAGGCGGACTGCGAGTGAGCCGGAGGCCGCCCGTCAGGTGAGGCCCTCCGGGGGCGTCCGGGTGCCGACGACGCGCAGCGCCTGCGTCGGCCGGGTCATGGCCACGTAGAGGTCTCCGGCCGACGCGTCGGCGACCTCGGCCGGCTCGACGAGCACCACGACGTCGAACTCCAGGCCCTTGCTCGACCGCGGCGAGAGCACGGCCAGCCGCGCGTCGAGCACCGAGCCGGAGCCGGCCGGCCGGAGAGCCGAGCCGAAGGGCGCCTCCGCGAGCAACCGGCGCAGCGCGTCGACGCGCCCGGGCGCGGCGATGACGGCCACCCGGCCCGCCGTCGGGTCGCCGTTCTCCTGCGCTCCGCTGACGGCGGCGAGCGCCTCGCCCACGTGCTCGACCACGGCTGCATCCAGGTCGTCCGGTCGCACGACGGTGAGCGCACCGGGCACGTCCCGCGCCGAGGTCAGGGGACTGACGGGCAGCCCGGCGGCGCGCGCGACCCGCTGCGCAGCGTCGGCGACGGCCGTCGGCGTGCGGTAGTTCACGGTGAGCTCCGCGAGCCGCCACGAGTCCTTGAGGACCGGGTCGAGCATCCGGGGCCACGCCCGGGCGCCCGCCGGCACGGACGTCTGCGCGACGTCGCCGGCGATCGTCATCGACCGCGTCGGGCAGCGCCGGATGAGCATGCGCCATGCCATCGCGGAGAGCTCCTGCGCCTCGTCGACCACGATGTGGCCGTACGTCCAGGTCCGGTCGGCGGCGGCGCGCTCCGCGGTCGTCATGGTCGGCCCGGCATGGGCGAACCGGTCCGCGAGGACCTCCGCACTCACGAACCAGCCCGCGTCGGAGTTCGTCAGCACCTGCCGCGCGTACTCGACGTCGGCCGCGCGCCGGCGGGCGTCCTCGGCGGCCTGTGCGCGCTCGGCCTGGTCGTCCTCGCCGAGGAGCTCCGCTGCCTCGTCGAGGAGCGGCACGTCCGCAGGAGTCCACGGCGACCCGGCCGGCCGGGCCAGCGCGGCACGCTCGGCGTCCGTGAGCTCCGGGGCCGCCGCGGCGAGGCGTTCCGGCCGGGAGAACAGCCCCTCGAGCAGGCGCTGCGGCGTCAGCGGCATCCAGGCCAGGTTGAGGGCGATGCGGATCTCGCGGGTGGTCCGCAGCTCTTCGATCACGTCGCCCAGCTCGTCCGCCGGCAGCGGGAACGGCAGCTGGGCGGAGTACTGGGCGGCGAGCCGCCCGAGCATGTCGCGGACGAAGGCGACCCGGGCGAGGTTGTGCGGCCGGCCCGTGCGGCGTGCCTTGGCCGCGGCGTCGCTGACGTCGTGCGGCTCGATCCGCACCACCCGGCCCTCGACGGTGACCTCCTGCACGGCGGCGGGCACGCGCTGCCGCTGGCGCACGGCGCGGACCATGATCTGCGCCCACTCCCGGCGGCCCTTGATCTCCGCCACGTGGTCGGGCTCGGCACCGTCGGCAGTGACACCGGGGAACAGGTCGGCGATGGTCGCGGTCACGACCCCGGTCTCGCCCAGGGACGGCAGCACCTGGTCGATGTACCGCAGGAACGTCCGGCTGGGCCCGACGAGGAGGACGCCGGACCGTTCGAGGATCCGGCGGTGCGCGTAGAGCAGGTAGGCGGCACGGTGCAGGGCGACCGCCGTCTTGCCGGTCCCGGGGCCGCCCTGGACCACGAGGGCACCGGCGAGGTCGCTGCGGATCACGGCGTCCTGCTCCGCCTGGATCGTCGCGACGATGTCGCCCATGTGCCCGGTCCGCCCCGCGGCGAGCGCCGCCAGGAGGGCGCCCTCGCCGGAGAGGGTGGTCAGGTCGGCCGCACCGGAGCCCAGTGCGTCGAGGTCGAGCACCTCGTCCTCGACGCCGGTGACGACGCGGCCCCGGCTGACCAGGTGCCGCCGGCGGACCACCCCTTCCGGTTGGACGGCGGTGGCGCGGTAGAAGGCCTGGGCCGCGGGTGCCCGCCAGTCGGTGAGGAGCACCGTGTGGTCGGGTTCGGTGAGGCCGATGCGCCCGATGTAGCGGATGGCGCCGTCGGACAGGTCCAGGCGGCCGAACGTGAGCCGCTGCTCCACGGCGTCGAGCTGCGCGAGGCGGTCCTCGTAGAGGGTCGCGAACGCGTCGCGCTCGGAGCGGTTCTGCGGCGAGCCCGAGGGGCCGCTGCGGCGGATCTCGCGCAGGCGCTCGCTGGTCTGGGCACGAAGGTCGTCGAGCCGGGCGTACCGGCGGTCCACCGCCGACTGCTCTTCACGCAGCTGTTCGTGCTTCGCCACCCCGGTCCCTTCCGCCCGGACCGCGCTCGCGACCGGGTCGTCCATTATCGGCCCTGCACCCGCGAGCTCGTGCCCGTTCGTGCACCGACAGGGCGGACGAACCGCCGAGCGGGCACACTGCGGGTGCCGGGGCGGCGGCCGTGGCGGTCGTCTACGGCCCGGGCGGGCGCACGGTCGCACGGTCGCATGCTCCACCCTAAGATCGGCAACCGACGTCGAAAGGTGGCCAGTGCCCTACCACGGGACCAACACGAGACCGATCTCGGTCCTCCTCGTCGAGGACGACGACGGCGACGCGGTGCTGGTCAGCGAGCTCTTCGCGGATGCCGGCGTGCCGGTCGACCTGCGTCGCGCGACGACCGTCGACGAGGCCCTGACGATGCTCGACGTCTCGTGCGTGCTGCTCGACCTCGGCCTGCCCGGGGTCGCCGGCCTGGAGGCCCTCGGCGCCCTGCTCGCCGCGCCGCAGAACCCCGCCGTGGTCGTCCTCACGGGGCTGAGCGCCCAGGGCCAGGGGCTGGCAGCGGTCGCCGCGGGCGCCCAGGACTACCTCGTCAAGGGCGAGGTCGAGCCCGAGCTGCTCATCCGGTCCGTGCAGTACGCCATCCAGCGCCGCGTGGTCGAGCAGCAGGAGCGCGAGCTCTACCGTGCGCAGCTGCGAGCCCTCGAGACCACCCGGCTCGAGCGTGCGCTGCTCCCGCGGCCGCTCCTCGACGGGGCGTCGGTCGACCTGATGGTCGGCTACCGCGCCGGTCGGGACGGCCTGCTGGGCGGTGACTTCTACGACGTCGTCGCCCGCCCGGACGGCACTGTCGCCGCCGTCGTCGGTGACGTCGCGGGGCACGGGCCCGACGAGGCCGCGCTCGGCGCGAACCTGCGCACGGCGTGGCGCACGGCGGTGCTCGCGGGGCTGCCCGCGCCCGAAGTCCTGTCGGTCGTGGAGCGGGTGCTGATCAGCGAGCGGGAGCGCCCCGAGACGTTCACGACGGCGGTCATGGTGGAGGTGCTGCCGGACGGTCGGACGGTCGACCTGTACCTCTGCGGCCACCCCGCGCCGTTCGTCGTCGGCCCACCGACGCGTTCGCTGCCGACCACCAGCCGGGGTCGCGCGCTGGGCATCCCGGTGGCCGGTGGGTGGTCGGCCGAGCGCGTCACCTTCGAGGGGTCCTGGCACGTCGCCCTGTTCACGGACGGTCTCATCGAGGCGACGGTCGGCGGCGGGCCGGCGCGCCTGGGGGAGGCGGGCCTCCGGGCGATCCTCGAGGCGGAGGCCGGTCGGCCGGGCGCGGCCCGGGTCACCCTGGTCGACCGCATCATCGAGCAGGTCCGGCGGCAGCACGGAGGGGACCTGGTGGACGACGCGGCCCTCGTCGTCATCGGGCCGTCCGGGTCCGACGCCGGCGGCGGAGGTGCGTCATGAGGGACAGGTCCTTGCGGGTGCGCCTGAGGGTCGCCCTGATCACCGGCGCAGCGGTGCTCGCCCTCGCGGCGATCCTCGCGGGGACGGCGCTCGTCATCATGCGGGACAGGCTCGACGCGATCACGCAGACCTACTTCCTGGCCATCACCGAGGCGGACGCCGGGCACCTGCTGCTCCAGGACCTCCAGGCCTCCGTCCAGGGCTATGCCGAGTCCGGCGACAGCGGGGCGCGCGCGGTCCTCGAGCGCGTCACCGGGCAGGGCGGGGCGGACGGGGAGACGCCCGACACCGAGTCGATGCTGGCCGCAGAGCTCGGGGTCGACCACCCGGTGCTCCGGCTCCGGCAGCAGGCCTCGGACGCTCTCGACGCCTGGTACGGCGGGCACGTCGAGCCGCTGGTCGCCGCCGTCGAGCAGGGCGGCACGGACGCCGTGTCGGCCGCGCAGCTCCGGGATGAGCAGGCGGCGTTCGCCGAGCTGGAGACCCTGATCGAGCAGTACAGCGCCGCCCTGCGGCAGGAGCGGGCCGCCGCGAACGACGAGCTGCGCACGTGGATCGACGTGACCACCGGCTCCTTCGTGGTGCTCACGTTCGGCGCGCTCGTGGCCGGGGCGCTGCTGTGGGTCTTCCTGCGCCGGTGGGTGACGGACCCGGTGACGGCGCTGGCCGCCGACACCCGGCGCGTGACGGCAGGCGAGGTGCAGCACGTCGTCGAGCCCGTCGGCGTGGGGGAGATCGCGGCGATGGCCCGGGACGTCGAGGCCATGCGGGCACGCCTCGTCGTGCACATCGAGGAGTCGGCCCGCGCCCGGCGCGAGCTCGAGCTGTCCCACGCGGCGCTCGAGGAGCAGGCGGAGGACCTGCGGCGGTCCAACCGCGACCTCGAGCAGTTCGCCTACGTGGCCTCGCACGACCTGCAGGAGCCGCTGCGCAAGGTGGCGAGCTTCACCCAGCTCCTGTCGACCCGGTACTCCGGGCAGCTGGACGAGCGGGCCGACCAGTACATCGCGTTCGCCGTCGACGGCGCGAAGCGCATGCAGCGGCTGATCAACGACCTGCTCGGGTTCTCCCGGGTCGGCCGGATCGGCACCGAGGTGTCCGACGTCGACCTCCGGGCGGTGGTGCGCCAGGTCGTTGCCGACCTGAGCCCGGTGATCGAGGAGACGGGTGCCGAGGTCGCCGTGGGCGACCTGCCGGTGGTCCGGGGCGAGGCGCCGCTCCTCACCCAGCTGATCGCCAACCTCCTCGGGAACTCGCTGAAGTTCCGCGATCCCGACCGCCCGCCGCGCGTCCGGTTCGACGCCCACCGGGTGGGCGGCTACTGGGAGTTCGTGTGCGAGGACAACGGCATCGGGATCGACGCCAAGTACGTGGACCGGGTCTTCGTGATCTTCCAGAGGCTGCACCCGAAGGACGTCTACGAGGGGACGGGCATCGGGCTCGCGCTCTGCAAGAAGATCGTCGAGTACCACGGTGGGCACATCTGGATCGACGTGGACACCGCCGAGGGGACCGCCATCCGGTGGACCCTGCCGGCGGAGGACACGCCGACGGCGGCCCTGCTGGACGGGGCGGAGGACGCACTCGGGGAGATGCCTGACGCGCGCGCCGACGGAGCCGCCGACGGAGCCTCCGACGGCGCGCCGCCGTCGCCCGTCGTGGTGGCGGACGGCGCCGTCCTTGGACGTGGCGTTGCGTCGGCGACCGGTCCCGGCGACGATGAGGGACGCCCGGCCCCCCAGGGACCGCACCCCGGCCGGAGCGCGAAGGAGACACATGGCTGACCACAGGCCCATCGACGTCCTGCTCGTGGAGGACGACCCGGGCGACGTCCTCATGACGCGCGAGGCGTTCACGGAGAACAAGGTCGCGAACCGGCTGGCCGTGGTGCCCGACGGGGTCGACGCCATGGCGTTCCTGCGCAAGGAGGGTGAGTACGCCGACGCCCCGACTCCGGACCTGGTGCTCCTCGACCTGAACCTGCCGCGCATGGACGGCAGGGAGGTGCTCGCGGCGATGAAGTCGGACGAGGAGCTGCGGCGCATCCCCGTCGTCGTCCTGACCACGTCCGAGGCGGAGGAGGACGTGCTGCGCAGCTACTCGCTGCACGCGAACGCCTACGTGACGAAGCCCGTCGACTTCGAGCGCTTCATCGACGTCGTCCGGCAGATCGACGACTTCTTCGTGTCGGTGGTCCGGCTGCCGACGCACTGACGGGCATCGTCGGAATCCCACGGCCATGACCGGTGTTGAACCGGGCAGACCGAGGAGGACCGATGACCCAGCCGCACGAGCTCTACACGGTGGAGCGTGACGTGGCCGCGGAGCTCTCCGCCACCACGGCCGCGCCCGTGCTCCTGCACGTGCTCCGCGGCTTCGTCGACGCCGGCGGCGCGGCGGAGCTCGTTGCCGAGCACCTGCTGGAGCGGTTCCCCAGCCGCCGCCTGGTGACGTTCGACGTCGACCAGCTGCTCGACTACCGGGCACGGCGCCCGATGATGACCTTCGACGTGTCGCGCTGGCGCGACTACGACGCCCCGCAGCTCGTCGTCGACGTGCTCACCGACGCGGAGGGCACGCCGTTCCTGCTCCTGCACGGCCTGGAGCCGGACGTCCAGTGGGAGCGGTTCGCGGCGGCCGTCCGCGAGGTGGTCGAACGGTTCGGGGTCGCCCTGACCGTCGGGCTGAACGGGATCCCCATGGGCGTCCCGCACACGCGCCCCGTCTCCGTGACGGCGCACGGCACGCGTCCCGAGCTCGTGGACGCCAAGGGCTGGTTCGGGACCGTCCAGGTGCCGGCGTCGATCGGGTCGGTCCTGGAGTACCGGCTCGGCCGGTGGGGGCACGACGCCGTCGGCTTCGCGGTGCACGTCCCGCACTACCTCGCAGGCTCGGGCTTCCCGCCCGCCGCCGTCGCGGGGCTCCGCCAGATCCAGGACGTCACCGGCCTCTCGCTGGACGCCCGGGCGCTCGAGCCGGCGGCCCGGCAGGCCCTGGCGGCGGTCGAGCGGCAGGTGTCGGGCTCGGAGGAGGTCGCCATCGTGGTGCGGGCGCTCGAGGAGCAGTACGACGCCCTGAGCGAGACGCTCGGTCGACCCAGCCTGCTCGCGGACGCGACCGGACTGCCCACCGCGGACGAGATCGGCGCCGAGCTCGAGCGCTACCTCGCGGAGCAGCACCGCCCCGACGACGCGTGACCTCACCCGCTCCGCCGGACCTCCGGCCCGCGGCGGCGCGCCCTGCCGCCGTTACCGTGCACCGTGCGCGCCGTCCCTCGTCCTGACGCGGCCCGAGCGCGGGCGCCGGGCGCCATCCGCGCGGGCGTCGGTACGCGCGCCGGTGCGGTGTGGGCCGCTGCGGTCGTCGTGTACTCGATCGCGGTCGTGCACCGCTCGTCCCTGGGCGTGGCCGGTGTCGAGGCGGCTGAGCGCTTCGGGATCGGCGCCGCCGTCCTCTCGTCGTTCGTCGTCGTGCAGCTCGCCGTGTACGCCGCCATGCAGATCCCGGTCGGCGTCCTGCTGGACCGCTGGGGCTCCCGTGCACTCATCGCATCCGGCGCCGCCCTCATGGGCGTGGGCCAGGTGCTGCTCGGCACGGCGGACGACCTCGTGCTGGCGTACGTCGCACGGGTCCTGATCGGTGCGGGCGACGCCGCGACGTTCGTGTCGGCGCTCCGCCTCGTGGCGACGTGGTTCCCGCCGCGTCGCGTGCCGCTGTTCACGCAGCTGACCGGGATCGCCGGCCACGCGGGGCAGGTGGTGGCCGCGTTCCCGCTGGTCACCGTGCTCCACCGGACCGGCTGGGGAGAGACGTTCGTCGGCCTCGGCGCGGTGGGTGTGCTCGCGGCGGTCCTGGCGTGGGCAGGCATCCGCGACCGGCCGCCGGGGACCGTACGCCCCGTCAGTGGGCTCGGCGTCCGCCACCACCTCGGCCGCACGCTGCGGACTCCAGCCACGTGGCTCGGGTTCTGCACGCATGCGCTCGGCTTCTTCCCGATGGCGGTCTTCACGCTGCTGTGGGGTTTCCCGTTCCTCACCGAGGCGCAGGGGCTCAGCACGCCCCAGGCCAGCGCGGTGCTGACGGTCGTCGCCGTGGCTGCGACGGTGTCGGGTCCGCTGGTCGGCGTGCTCACCAGCAGGCACCCCTTGCGCAGGTCCTGGATGGTCCTGACGTTCGCCGGGGCGGCCGCCGTCGCGTGGTCCGCCGTCCTCCTGCGGCCGGATCCCAGTCCGGTGTGGCTCCTCGTCGCCCTCGCCGCGGTCCTCGGAGCGGGCGGGCCGGTGTCCGCCATCGGCTTCGACTTCGCCCGGACGGCGCACCCGCCGGAGCGCCTCGGCACGGCGATCGGGCTGACCAACGTCGGCGGGTTCACGACGGCCGTCGTCACCGTCCAGGCGGTCGGGCTCGTCCTCGACGCGGCCGGGCGCGACGCCCCCCTGTCGCTCGACGCGTTCCGGCTCGCGCTCGCGGTCCAGGCCGTGCCGTGGGCGGCCGCGGTGCTCGGCGTCGTGGTCATGCGCCGCAGCGCCCGTCGGGTCCTGGCCGCCGACGGAGTCGTCGTCCCGCCGGTCCGGACGGTCCTCGCGCGCCGCCGGGCGGAGCGTGCCGCGGCGCGCGCCGGGCGC
>Ga0196970_1000557_pt1 | contig 41123 bp, 29 predicted proteins | sample S1v_513CmetaG_FD_148672 | JGI IMG/M metagenome (GOLD analysis project Ga0196970, IMG submission 148672) | Soil microbial communities from Anza Borrego desert, Southern California, United States - S1+v_5-13C | ecosystem: Environmental > Terrestrial > Soil > Desert | place: USA: California... | reverse complement strand
GGGCTGCATTGAATTAATTTGATTGGGCATCCCCCCTGCACCCCCCTTGCGGGGCGCCCGGCGAGTGGGACCCATGCGCACGATCGGAGCCGCGAACGAGCGTTCGAGGTCCGGCTCCGATCGGCGCTACCCCACTCGCCGACCACCCCGTCGAGCCGCTTCGCGGACAAGATAGTCAGGTCACTTCCGCTCCGCGCGAAGTGACAAATTTAGATCAGGACTTGACCCCTCTCTCCCCAGCCCTCTCCTCCACTCTGAGTGGAAGAGAGGGAGAAGATGGATCGGCAATTCCAATCAACGATCCCCAATCTTTAATCTCCGAGCTTTAATCGCAGTCACTCAGATTCCCAATCTCCACCAAACCACCTTCCCTTGCCGCTGCTGAACGTTTGCATTAGCTTCCGGCCATTATGGACAGCAACGACGTTCCCCCGAATTCCGCGACGCCGCCTCCGCCTCCACCGCCCCCCTTGACTCCGCCACCCGTCATCGTTCCGGCGGCGGCCGCACGGCAACCGCGGCGCGGGCGCGGGTGGATGGTGCTCGCCCTCGTTTTGCTGGTGTTTCTTCTCTTCAGCATGCTCCTCAACTTCAGCCAGTTGACGGGCGGCGTCGGCGCAGGCACAGGCGGCTTGCGCACTGCAGGACCGCGGCTTGACGAAACGCTGCTTGAGGACAATGGCGCTTCCGCAAAGATTGCCGTCATTGACCTGGATGGAATCATCACGAGCCGCGCGCTCGATCAGAGTGGTTTCACCATGGTCGATCTCATCAAGGCGCAACTCGAACTCGCCAAGGAGGATGACAACGTCAAGGCCGTCGTCCTGCGCGTCGATTCACCCGGCGGCGAGGTGCTCGCGTCCGATGAGATTTATCGAATTATTGGTGATTTCCAGGACGAAACTGGCAAGGCGGTTGTCGCATCGATGGGGAATCTAGCTGCGTCGGGGGGCTATTATATTTCCGCGGCATGCCGCTGGATCGTTGCCAATGAGTTGACCATTACGGGCAGCATTGGCGTGATCATGAGCACGTGGAATTATCGCGGTTTGATGAACCGCGTCGGGCTGCAACCTCAGGTTTACAAAAGCGGGAAGTTCAAGGACATGTTGAGCGGCGATCGTGAACCCCATGAGATTCCAGCCGAAGAACGCGCAATGGTGCAGCAACTCATTGACGACACCTACGGACGCTTCAAGGAGGTCGTCGCAGAAGGACGGGAGCAGGCAAAGCAGGCGAATCGGGACGCAGGCAGAGAGCTGGCGGACAATTGGGCCGACTTTGCAGATGGCCGCGTGCTTTCCGGAACGCAAGCGTATGACCTTGGCCTGGTCGACCAGCTCGGCAACTTCCATGATGCCGTTGCCAAGGCGGCGAGCATTGGCGGCATTGATGACCCCAAGCGCGTGAACATTGTTCGATACCAGCAGCGGTACAGCCTTTCGGATCTGTTGAACATCTTCGGCCAAAGTGAAGCCCGCACGATCAAGGTGGATCTTGGAATTGAACCGCCCAAGCTGCAGGCGGGGCAATTGTATTTCATCGCCCCCACGATGATCCACTGACCCCCGCCGAGCGCATCCTCCCCACTGCTCGCATCACTCCGCGGTTGCGTTTGCAACTGCGGCTTTTCGTGCGCGTTGTGCCATCGTCGCAACCTGTGACGCGCAGCCCGCGTCTCATTGACACAGGCCGTGGCGACAAAACCCCATAAACAGCGAGGTTTTGCACTGATACGCCACTGGCACAACACCCGCTTTCGACATTGAACAGGCACACTCAAAGTTGTGTCACAGAATTAGAAAGCCGTTATGATTTTTGATCCGCTCTACATTGTGTTCATGCTGCCGGGATTGCTGCTGGGCCTATGGGCGCAGATGCGACTCTCAAGCGCTTACAACCGCTATATCCGCGTGGGGACAAGTTCAGGTCTCAGCGGCGCGCAGGCCGCGCGTGAAATTCTCGACAACGCCGGGCTCTACAACGTGCCCGTCGAACAGGTTCCTGGCCGCCTGACAGATCATTACGATCCGCAGCGGCGCGCGCTGTTTCTTTCATCGGAGAATTTCCAGGGACGCTCGCTGGCAGCGGTGGGGGTCGCGGCGCATGAAGCGGGACACGCGCTTCAACATCAGGCTGCGTATGGTCCCTTGAATTTTCGCATGGCCATGGTGCCGATCACGCAATTTGCCAGCAAAGCATGGATGGGCATCCTGCTGCTCGGATTTATTGTGGGAGGAGCCTACTTCTCAAAATTTGTGTGGGCCGCAATCGCCATTTTTTCTGTCATCGCATTGTTTCAGATCATCACTTTGCCAGTTGAATTTGATGCCAGCCGCCGCGCCAAGGAAAGGTTGCTGCAGCTTGGGATCGTTCATAGCGGGGAGAGTGACGGCGTCAGCAAAGTGCTCAGCGCAGCGGCGTTGACTTATGTCGCAGCAATGGTTTCAGCGGTGATGACACTGCTGCATTTGTTGCTGATCGCGCGCAATCGCAACTGATGGCGGGCAACAATCCCCATACCAGCCACATGTGCCATTTGTTAATTCCAAACCAGAATGTGGAGAAGGTGGCAAAACGAACCTTTCGGCCCAGCAGGCCGGGAATCCCAAGCTCTTATGGTCGCAAAAGCCAAACATCAAAAGCCAGTTGCCAAGCGCACTAGCCGAACGCACGGACGCGTGACGCGGGTCAAGCCGCCACGCCCCGCGCCAGCCCGGAACGGATCACGTCTGCATCCGCAGCATGCCGCCCCGAGCCCAAAAATAACCCCTGGTCCGCAGGAATCCGTGCCCGCCCCGATCGTTGTGACGGCCAGTGGAACGTCCGCGCCCGCCGACGAAAACGCGTTGGAACTGGACCAGGCCGCGATCATTGCAGCCGAGGAAGCAGAACGCAAAGCCGCGCGGCCGGTTGAGCGGGAACGCACCAGCTACGACGGCGACACTGCCATCAAGCTTTACCTCCGCGAGATCGGCCAGGTGAAATTGCTCACCCCTCAGGAGGAGATCGAACTCGCCGCGCGGATCAAGAAAGGTGACAAAAAAGCGCGCGAGCAAATGATCAAGGCGAACCTGCGCCTCGTCGTCAAAATCGCCCGCGACTACGAAGGCATCGGCCTGCCGCTCCTGGATCTCATCAGCGAAGGAAACATTGGGTTGATGAAAGCCGTTGAACGATTCGATCCTTCAAAAGGCGGCAAGCTTTCCACCTACGGTTCGTGGTGGATCAAGCAATCGATCAAGCGCGCGCTGGCGAATCAGTCCAAGACCATTCGCCTGCCCGTTCACCTCGTCGATAAGATTTCAAAAATGCGACGCACCGCCATGCGCTTGCAGGAGGAACTCGGGCGCGAGCCGACGGATGATGAGTTGGGCGGCGAGCTCGGCATCTCGGCCTCACGCGTTGCTCAAATGCGGCTCGCTGCGATCCGCCCGGCGTCGCTCGATGCTCCGATTGGCGATGAGGATTCGAACAATTTCGCCGAAGTGGTGCAGGATGAAGCTGCCGACACGCCGTACGAGCAGCTCGAGGAAAAAACTGTAACCCGCATGCTCCAGGAGATGATCAAGACCCTGGACCCGCGGGAGGCAACGATCCTTCGCGCCCGGTTCGGACTGGATGGCGGACCTGAAAAGACTCTTGAGGAAGTGGGCGAGAAGTTCGGGGTGACTCGCGAACGGGTTCGGCAAATCCAGAACATCGCGCTGAAGAAGCTTCGAAAGATGATCGAAAAACTCGAGGCCACGAAGGCCAAGTAGCGCATTTTTCACTGTGGTGGTGGTTCTGCGGCCATCGAGTCCCTGCTTAAACGAGTGCTTTGGAACGCCGGCGTAAAATCCGGGGTGATTAAAAGAGGGTGAAATCACTGCGATCTGTAAACCGCTTGACTCTCACCCCGTGAGGCGCCCGCAGGGCGAGAGGGGGAATGAAATCGTCTCTGAACCTGCACCTCTGCTTCCTCTGCGAGCTCCTGTTAAAAGATTCAGGTGCAGTTCGGCTCCGCAAAGGGTTTAACAGGAGGCGGCAGAGATCGCAAAGACGAAAAAAAGACCCCTGCTGTGTATGTGGCTGCATCCCGCCCCCGGCCCCCCTCCTCCGGCTTCGCTCGGCAGAGGGGGAGTTTAAATCCACCAGTTTTGCTCACCCACTTTTAGCCGGACCCGTAAAGTCATTCTGGCCGTCCACGAATTGCAATTTTCCGAACACCTGCAATGATACGGGCCAATGAAATTCGCTTCGCTCCGTATCAAGGGCGCAACGTTCCTGCTGACCCTGCTCGCCCTTGTCACTGCTAATGCCTCCTCCACTCTTCCGTTGACGCCGGCCGAACTGTTGCGCGATTGCGGCGGCGCGTTTCGGGGAACAATCCTTGGCTCCACCAGCTATCGCGGATCAAATGGCTTGATCTTCACACGAACCGATGTCCGTGTGGACGAAACTTTCAAAGGGACGCTGCCGCGAGTGGTGCGACTTGTCCACCGCGGAGGAGCGGTCGCCGGCGAGGATGAACTTTTCGGCCTTTCGCCGACGCTGATTCAAGGGCAGGAATATCTTCTCTTCGTGAACCGGAACGCATCAGGCGTCCTGCATTGTCCCGAAGGGCCCGCCTCTGCCGTCCTGTTAAATGGCACACCCGCAACCCATCGAATCCTCCAGGAAGTCCGCCAACAGGTTGGCGGCGAACCTTTGCCGGGCGACGACGGCACGGACCAGGAGGGCTCGATCCAACCCGTTCCACAGGCGATCACGGGCATGCTGCAGGGCGTCAACTCGCGGTTCGTTCAACCCGATCGCGGCGAGCCGATCCCTTACATAATTGATGCAAACGCTCTCCCGGCAGGAATCACGTTCGAGCAGGCGACCAACGCAGTGCGCGAGGCACTCGACGCATGGGCATCGGTAACCAGTTTGAAATTCGCCCTGGAAAGCATCGAAAGTTTTGGACAGGGAGCGGATGCAGTCGCCCTCAATGACGGAAAACTGCGGCTTCAACTCCATGACATCTACAGCCGAATTGAGGGTTCGAGCGTGCTCGGGATTGGAGGCCGTTCGGCTTCCACGAGCGCGTTGAGCAACGGATGGAACCTTGGAGGCCGGGTGAACGATACTGAATTTCGCCGCACTGGCCGCGGCTACGTTGTTTTGAAGCACGACCATTCCACGATGCAAAATCTTGCAACGTTCACCGAAGTGCTCTGCCACGAAATCGGCCATGCGCTGAACCTCGCCCATTCGAGTGAAGTCCCGACTGCCGATCCGCTCCTGCTTGAGGCGATGATGTATTACCTCGCGCATGCAGATGGGCGCGGCGCCACGCTAGGAGCCTATGATCCTCCAATCATCCAGCAGATCTATCCTGCGAACACGCCACCGTTCACGTTCCATCGAATGCTCGATGTCATCACGGCGCCGAGCACGCCTGAAGTTCCTGGGATCAATGAAGTGGAAGCGCGTGGTTACGATCTGCAACCCACCGATCTGACGATGGAAACTGCCGAAGCGAGCGCCGCGAACGGATCGTTCTCGATTGCAGACCGGCTCATTCGTTACACACCGAATGGTTATTACAATGACAGTGCGCGGCTGAATCCCGCCGGGGGTTCATCGTGGGATTCCATTTACGTCCGCTTTTCGGATGGCACGAATGCTTCGCCCTACGCGCGAATTCGAGTCATCTCGCTGCGCGGCGATGGCTACGAGCCCTCGGACGGTTTGCCCGATTACTGGATGCTGAACTTCTTCGGTCATGAGGATCCACGTTCCGACGACCTGTCGCGCGCAAACGATGACGCCGACGGGGATGGCATGACGAACCTGCAGGAGTATCTGGCGGCTACGCATCCAACATCCTCCGGCTCCGCACTGCGGATTGCGATGAACTCGGCGGGCGTCCTGGAAGTGCCAGTCAAACCTTTCGATCCCTACGACAGTCTGACCTCAACGAACCTCGTCGATTGGATCCGGGCAGCTTCACCGCTTGTGTCGACAAACGCTTCGGCGGAAGAACTCACTGCATTGCCGCAAACCGCCGTGACCGCAGTGATATCGAATTCACCCGCATCATCACCCCATCTATTTTTCCGCGTGGAGAAAATTCCGTAGACGGCTCGCGGGGTGCGGGGCGGAGTTCCGCGTCGCGGAGGCGTGGCGCTGCAATCAACCCTTCTTGGCAGGCGGCGGGTTGAATTTCTTGCGACGATATTCCGAGGGCCGCCAGCCTATCCACTTGGTGAACGCGTTCGAGAAGACAAACGGGTTTTGATACCCGATTTCGTGGGCGATCGAGTCGATGGTCTTCTCCGTCGTGGCAAGTAATTCGGCCGCGCGCCGCATTCGCAGATAGGTCACCTGGTGCATCGGGCTTCTTCCCAACTGCCGGCGGCAGAGACGTCGCAGGTGTTCGTTGCTGTAGCCGGCCTCCTTGGCAAGGCGGCCCAGGCTCCATTCATCCGAAAGATTGTGAGCCACACGTTCCCAGAGGAGCCGTAGTTGATCCGGCTGATCCGACGGCTGGGCAAACCGCAACACGTAAGCGTGAACAAGGTCGGTCCATTCCTGGATCAAAGTTGGCTGCGCCGGCCCGTTGCATTCATACATCAGGCCGAGAATAGCGGAGCGAAGCGGGAGCGGGTCGTACTTGGCCATGACCGGCGTTGTGACACCTGCGATCGGGCGCTGTTCTGTGGGACGTTGATAACAGACCCAGCAGAATTCCCACTTCCCGGTGGGCATGGTCTCGAAGGCATTCAGCGTGTGCGCCGGTAGAAGGCAGGCGAAACCCTCTTCACAAACGCGCCAGCGTCCGTCAATCAGCACCCTTCCCTTTCCACCGATGCACGCGAGGAAATAGGTGGTTGTCTGCTTGGTTCTGACGATCTTCGTCGGGGGAGCCGATTCCTGGATGCCAATATGAATCATTTGATACTGATTCAAGGTCTGGCAGACGGGGAAGTCATCGATCCACGGCCGGGATTCGACATTGGCGGCGCGAACGCCCCGCATGCGGGTGCGCGAGCTGTGAACGGTGATATCGGTCAACTCACCCGTTTGAATCATAAATCGCGCCGATCATACGGAGGGCTCTCTGGTTTGGCTATTGGAATGAGGATACGCAGCCAGACGTGACGAGGGTAAGGGTAACAGACGACATGTTTTGGTGGGGTGCATGTTCGGTTACTGAATCTGAGCAGGGCTGCAATCGGAGTGCTCGAATGCGTTTGATGTTAAAATAAAAAGGCCGCGCCTCTTCGGGCGCGGCCTGGATTTTATTGGAAACGGCTACCACCAGAAGGTTGGGCAACTTTGGTTGGCCGCCGGAAAAAGAACTCCACTGCCCCGGACAACCATCAATTCAAATTTCCGCCATTCGATGTGGCCATCCAGCATCGCTAAGTTTCCTCCCAAAGGAACTCTCCCCTTCATGTGCGGAGTCAAATGTCGCTTGGCAAAACTGCCTGTGTCGATGTCATCGTAGTGGTACCCCCCTGAATACTTCTTCGCCGTGTCATTTTCGGTGTTCCGGGAGATAGTTGCATCAGCGATAAATACCCTGTCGGTTGGCGGCTGCGGGGGGAGCGTGATCGGTCCGAACTTTATGGGTTCTGGTGTCACGCGCCGATTATGGTTGGTTGGGTTGAGTGCGGGCGTCCCAGGAAGGGTCAGCGCATAGCCCACGGCGCGGTAACCACCCGTTAGGTTCCAAAGGGCCAGGTTGTCCTGGTCATTGAAACGCGTGGCCGTACCGGGACAAAAAGCGACCTTCAGGAAGTTTTGGTTGGCAGCCAGCATCGCGTCGGCTGCAGATCTGGGCAGATCCCAGATCCAAAAACCACCGGCCCCTGACGGGAATTTATCATTGTTGTCGAACGCATATCCCAGCATGGCTATGCTCATCTGCCGCAGATTGTTCATGCACTGCGTTCGCTTCGCCTTGTCCTTCGCTTTTGAAAGCGCAGGCAGGAGCATGGCTGCGAGGATGGCGATAATTGCGATAACCACCAGCAATTCAATGAGCGTAAAGCCGCCCGCCCGCCGCCGATCAACCTGCCGGGCAGATCGGCTGGTTCCGTCGAATGCATTCTCTCGTTCGTTCAACATAGCTTTCGCTTTCTTTGTAAGGGGAGCCGGCCTGCACCGGCCCCCCGATTCTAAACCGGTTTCCGCTGAGCTAACGCCGCAGCCGGAAGAACCGCATGTCGCCGGAAATCGCGACCGTCAGGCTGTAACCGTCGAGACCCAACGTCGGCGTTCCCAAAACGGTCTGCCAGTTCGGCGACGTCAGGCTGTCGGTCGCCTCCAGCACAAGGTTCGGATCTGCACCCCAGCTCAACGTAACCATGCCGCCTGACACACTGACCCCAAGCGCAGCACCGCTCGAATAATCCAGCATAAAGCTGCCAAACTGAACCTGCCGTTGCACCCCACCAGTGCCTGTCCAAGGTCCGGCCATCACGCCGACCTGCATCGGCCGTCCGGCAAATTGCAGCAAGCTGTAGGCTGTGTTGTTTGGAACACGGCGCCAGGCATCCGTCTCGTTCAAGCGCTTGTAGAACGTGAAGTTAGTTCCCTGAGACCGGATAATCAGCATCCAGAAGTTGGTGTCGTTGGCGTCGGGCTGCGTGTTCTGGGACACTGCGTTGTCGATGTTTCGGCGGGCATAGGTGCCAATGCCAAACTCATCGAAACGCGTGAGCGATACCCAGTATTCTCCGGCAGTGTTCGTACCATCCGCGTTCGTCACTGCGTAACCCATCGGCAGTCCGAGGATTGAATTGCTGACAGCATATCCGCGGGCCAGCAAGCCTGGTTGATTGAAGGCAGTCGCGTCAAAGGTCTCGATCTTGACCGCCGCTTGGAAATCACCTGGCACGAACTTGTAGAGGAAGAATCCTCCGACATTTCCGTTTTCCCAGCCGTCGCCCGCCGAAGTAATCGTTAAGGCGCCGTTGGTTGTAATATTTGCGTCGGCCACTGTGGTTCCGGATCCTGCAAGCGGTTCGTAGAGCGAGCCCGGAATTGGATTGTTGCCTTCGGCAGGACTATACAATCCATCCCACCCGGAGCCAGCCACGCCTGCCACAAGGTAATCCCTCGAGGTTTCGAAGCTGTCCACGAACGCCGGTGCGCGAACCGTGATTTGCGTCACGTTGGTCATGCCGCTGAACACAGTTGTGATTGGCGCTGAGCCGAGAGCGACGCCTGTGAGAACTCCGTTGAGTACTTTGATGATGTTTGTGTCGCCAGAGCTGACTGCGGCAGTAGCACTGACATTGACAGGAACGCCGTTATAACTGGCAAGCACGCTCAACTGGCCGATGCCTCCCAGCGGAATGCCGCCGGCGAGCGTCGCCTGGATTTGCTGCAGGAAGCCCGCTGGCAGGCTGCTGGAAATGCCCGGCCCATAGGTCGCCGTGCTTCCCGAACCGGCAAATGTGTAAACTGCAGCGTAATAGGTCACGCCAGGCGTGAGCCCGGTGACGGTCACTGTATTGTTGGTCGACGCGGGCGAGCTAGAAGCAAACACCACGAAGTTGCCGCTGCCGAGGCCGGTCGCAGGAGTGCCGAATGAAGCGTTCGCTACGATCGGCTGCCCTAAGCTCGGCTGCACCGAGACCGGAGCGCTGGCGCGCATCACCACGATGCTTGGAACAGGGTTGCCGCTGCCATCAGCCGCCACCCAATCCAAAGTCATCGAGAGATTCTGGTTCAGCGTAATCTCCAGGTCGCTAGCCGCAGCAGGGGAAGGCGACCCGCTGACAACGTCGGCTGCATCGAGGGTGAAGGAGCGGACTACCGCTGTGCCCGTCACGCCTGACTGTGTTTGCTGCGCGATTCCAACCTGCATTGGAGCATCATTGGTCGCGGTGGCGAGGACGATGTTGGTCACATACGTCCATTGAGTCGCGGCCGCCGTCTTCTCGTAGAAATAGAAGTTTGTGGACTGGACGCGTTGAACAAGGAGCATCGTATTCGCCGCAGCAGGGCCGGCCGCCACGAAGGTCGTGTTGCCTCCGGTCTGCGTACGGCGGACGGAAGTGGTTCCGTTCTGAATCTTCCAATAATTCACATGATTCTCGCTGGTGCCTGGCGCCGGGCCACCCGTGGTCGGATTGTAGAGGCGGGCCATGATGCCAACGGCGCTCGTTGCGAGCGTGTTCATCGTGTTGATTTCAACGATCGCCTGGAAATCTCCGGACAATCCGTTGCGGGTCCCCGGAACGATCTTGAACAGGAAGGGACCATCATTGGCTGTGCCCTGCCATGTGGATTGGGCGGATGAAACAAACAGTCCGTTTGTGCTGGTGATCTGCGAATCCATTTGCAGGCCTGTGCCCGGGCCATCGCCGCCCGGAACCGCTCCAGGCACATCGCCGAAACTTAAGTATTGGCCATCCCAGATTGTCCCGACGGCGCCATTCAACTTGAAGTCGTTGGTGGACGAGAAGTTCTCTGTCAGGACAGGAGCGTGCACAAGGATGTTGGTGCTAAGGACGAAACTTCCAAAGGTGCCAGTGATGTTGGCATTGCCAACCGAAATGCCGCTAACGACCCCTCCAATGGCTTCAGCCACTGCCAAATCGTCGGATATCCAGGCGGTGTCGACAGTTTGATCACTGGTTTCTCCAGTGCTGAAGCTGGCGATCAAACGAACGGACGTTGCACCGCCGGCCGGGATATCGCGCTGCGCGACGCGGAGGGAAGCGCCTGTGATCACGCCGGGTCCGGCAAACACATTCGTTGCAGGACTGGTCGTGTTGTAAACCGTGGACGATCCCGTTCCGCTATACTCATATACAGCGACAGTGTAGTTGCGATTATTGGCGCCCAGGTTTGAAACCGTAACGCTCGATCCAGCGCCATTGTAAACTGCATAGGTTTGTGATCCGCCAACGAGGGTGCCCGCAGTGGCGAATGCTGAATTCGCCTCGTAGGTGCGGCCATTAATCGGATTGTGCTGTATCACGCCGCCCTGCCGAACCAGCACCAGGCTGTTGTTCGCCGGATTGCCCTTAGTCCATGAGAACGTGAGCGCTCCGTTCACGTTTGTTCCGGTCGTGGTGAGGTTTGAAGGCGCGGAAGGTTGTGTGGGAAAGCTGATGTTTGGACCGCTCAGTTCGAAGTTATCGAACATGGCGTCGCGCGCTGCCGCGTTGAACGATGCCGAGGCAATGCCCACCTGAAGCGGAAGGCCATTCCAATCACTGCGCGTGAGCGTTCCACCAATCAACCCATTCGTCACCTGACTCCACGCATCAACCGAGTTGGTCTTCACGTAGAAGGTAAATGTGTTTCCGACGCGGGTGATTCGGAAGAATCGGGAGCTTGTGATTTCGGTGTTGCTTCCTGGGACATTCAATTCCTGGTTTGCACCGTTTGTGGAGATGCGGATTTGGGAATCGATATTGAACTCGTTAAAGCGCCAGAGCCGCACGGAGTTTTCCACGGCGTTAGTCGAAGTGGTGCTGAAGGGGGCGCCCGAGTTGTTTGTATGATAAGCGCGAACCATCAGTCCGGCGAAGTGAAACGCCTGGTTGTCGTAGCTCGTCCCGCCAGAAATCGTAAAGGGAACGTTTTCCACGGACATGTCAAAATCGCCATCAACCAGCTTGTAGGCGAAGAATCCGTCATTGTCGCCGCCGGACCATGAAGTACCTGACGAGCGAACGGAAAAGAAACCGCCGCCGAACTCAGTCGTGTTCGCGATCAGCGTGTTTCCAGACCCGTCGCCCGCCGCAACTGCTCCCGGAATGTCGCCGAGGCGCATATATAATCCATCCCAATTGGATTCGCCGATGATTCCGTTCCCAACATAATCGAACGGAACATCAAAAGTGTTGTTCAGCGTCGCCGCGTGAGCCGTAAGGCCTACAGCAGATGCAGCCAGCAATGACGCTGTGATTTTTCCAACGAGGTTTATCATAGAACGGTTTGGGGTTTGGGGGTTTTCCGATCCGAACAGGAAATGAGCCGATGCGCAGGACGCAGACAGCCGTGCAAAGTCGAATTCCCTTCTTTCCCGTAAAGGGCAACAGACGTCGTCAGTCTGCTTTTCGTTTTGGGCACGTTGTGACGCTAATCAAGAAGTTCAACAGAGCACATAACCCAAATCCACAGCCCCATATTGCAAATCCACGCTGGAAACTGATTCGTTGCATCCAGCGCCGTTCGAAACCCGCGCAACCAAACTGGCCGCATCACCCAACGCTGAACAAGCGATTCGAAGCGAGGGCGCTGCAGCTTCCGATACGCTTCAACTGGATCTCTGCAATCGACTGCGAACGATATCCAAGGCAGTCAGTGAGAAGCATCGGGCCTTTCTTTCAATCGCCGCGAAGCCAGCGCCATCGAGGCGGCATATCCCAAATGCACCGCCACCTATCGCAATTCATCCTGCGTACGGAAATGCATTGAATGCAGCCGCCTTCCCGGCTTATTAACGATCTGGATCCCTCGCCGGCACTTCAACGCTGCTGTGCAATCGATCCTCATTTCGCCAGCGCACAGCAACATCGCGACCCATGAAAAAAATCCTCCTCGTCGTCAGTTCGCTCGTTCTCATCCACGCGCACCGCCCGCCCGCCCACGCACAGGGCGATGGTGATCAGTTCCTCGACGGAATTGGCGAAACTGCTCTCGTCGCACGCTATTTGTTCAACGGAAGCCCCCAGGACCTTTCCCGCAACAGCCACCATGCAACGCTGAATGGTGCAACGAACGCATTCACCGATGATCCCCGGTTTGGCAGGGTCTTGTCACTAAATGGAACGAGCCATGTGAATTTGCCGGGCGATCTTCTTGATGATCACGAGAGCCTGAGCGTCACGGGCTGGCTGTTCTTGCGTTCTGCCGACCCGTGGCAACGCTTCTTCGATTTCGGACAGGACACCACACACTATTTCTTTTGCACGCCCGTTGGAGCCGGACCCGACGACGGATTTCGAGCGCGCATTACCTCGGAAGGCTGGGAATCGGAACAAGGGCCGGCCGCACCGCGCCTTTCGACAAATCAATGGATTCACATCGCCGTAACGCTCGATGCTGCACAGAAGAGGCTGAACACCTATGTCAATGGCAGGCGCGTTGCGCAATCGAGCAACGTCAATTTGAACATGGCGCAGGTGTTGAGCGAAACAGGTTCGGAAAATCATTTGTATATTGGCAGGTCGCAGTTCGACAGCGATCCCCACCTCGATGCGCGTTTGCACGATGTGCGCATCTACAGCATCGCGCTCACTGATCAGCAGGTCGCCACGATCTATTCCAACAAACTGTCAGGAGCGAGCGGCAGCACGAGCGCGTCCATCTCAGGATCTTCAACGAGCGGAGCAAAAGCGTTCATGGCCGGCATCACGAGCGTGTCGGATGTGACTGCCGAAACGACTGTCGGGCACCTGCCAAAGCTTCCCTTCACTGTTCCAGCGGCTGATGCGAATCAAACAACAGGTCTCATGGTGCGCGTCATCTGGCCATCGCCCTCGAACAACGTGCAGGTGCTTCAGCCTGGCAGCTACTCCATCACTGGCATCGTGGCGGGCACCGCATTCAAGCCTGTGGCGAAAGTGACCGTCAAACGCGGGTCCGCCGCCCCGGCACCGGCGCGAGTGCTTGAGACGTTTCCGTTGAACCGCGTCACGCTTGAACGCGACGAGCAACAACGTGAAACGCAGTTCATGAAGAATCGGAACAAGTTCATGCAGGGCCTGGCGGAATCGAATCCCGACCGTTATCTCTACATGTTCCGCGACGCATTCGGCCAGCCGCAGCCGGACGGCGCACAGGCCTTGCGCGGGTGGGACAGCCAGACGACCCGTTTGCGCGGTCATGCCACGGGCCATTACCTGACCGCCATTGCGCAGGCCTGCGCGAGCTCAGGCTACGACCCCGCGCTGCAGTCGAACTTCGTTCGCAAGATGAATTACCTGATCGATACCCTCCATGATCTTTCGAGCCGTTCCGGAATGCCGACAAACGCAGGTGCGGCTGCCGTCGCCGATCCCACGGCAGTTCCGTTCGGGCCCGGAAACACGAATTACAATTCCGACCTGAGCACCAACGGCATTCGCACTGATTACTGGAATTGGGGCAAGGGGTTCATCAGCGCGTATCCGCCGGACCAATTCATCATGCTGGAACAAGGCGCAACCTACGGAACGCGCAACACGCAAATCTGGGCGCCCTATTACACACTGCATAAAATCCTGGCGGGGCTGCTCGACTGCTATGAAGTCGGCGGCAATGAGAAGGCATTGCAGATCGCAAGGAACATGGGGCTGTGGGTTCATGCGCGCCTGAGCCAGCTGCCGGCCGCGACACGGATCAGCATGTGGAACCGCTACATCGCGGGTGAGTACGGCGGCATGAACGAAGTCATGGCGCGGCTGAATCGGCTCACGAACGATGCCCGATTCCTGGAAGGCGCGCGTCTGTTTGATAACATCAATTTCTTCTTCGGAGATTCAAACTTCACCCACGGCCTCGCGTTCAATGTCGACACGATTCGCGGCAAGCACGCCAACCAGCACATTCCGCAGATCACCGGCGCGCTTGAGACGTATCGCGGCTCAAATGATCCAAAGTATTATCGAGTTGCAGAGAACTTCTGGGACATCACGCGGCACAGTTATATGTACAGCATCGGCGGAGTCGCTGGCGCAAAGAATCCGAACAACGCGGAATGCTTCACCGCCCATCCTGACACATTGTTCGCGAACGGGTTCGCAAACGGCGGGCAGAACGAGACCTGCGCAACGTACAACCTGCTGAAGCTGAGTCGCTACCTTTTCCAGTTCGATCCAGAGGCGCGGTACATGGATTATTACGAGCAGGCCCTCTACAACCATATTCTGGCATCCGTCGCCGAGAACAATTCCGGCAACACCTATCACGTGCCGTTGAACCCGGGCGCCCGCAAACAATTCGGGAATGGAAACATGAGCGGCTACACGTGCTGCAACGGCACGGCGATCGAAAGCAGCACGAAGCTGCAGGATTCCATCTACTTCCGCAGCGCGAACAATGACGCCCTCTATGTGAACCTCTACGTGCCTTCGACACTCACGTGGTCCGAGCGCAGCGTCACGGTTCGGCAACGGACGGATTTTCCTTACGAAGATTCGGTTCGGATCGTGGTGAATGGGGAAGGCGCTTTTGACCTGCGCCTGCGAGTTCCGATGTGGGCGGCAAAAGGTTTCCACGTGAAAATCAATGGTGAGCAGCAATCCATTTCCGGGACACCCGGCACCTATCTTTCGCTGCAACGCACCTGGAAGAGCAACGACACTGTGGAAATCAGGATGCCGTTTGGGTTCCGGCTTGAGCGGCTCATGGATCAGCCAAACATCGCGAGCGTCTTTTTCGGCCCTGTTCTGCTGGCGGCTGAGGAGCCGGACGCGCGCACAACGTGGCAGCCTGTGACATTGAACGGCAGTGATCTTTCTGAATCGATCAAGGGTGATCCCGCCTCACTTCGTTTTACGATCGGTGATGCGAAGTTGAAACCGTTCTTTGAAACCTACGATCGGCATTCCGTTTACTTCGACGTGACGCTCCAGTAGGCAGCCGGCAAACCGCAGGCTTCAGCCTGCTTCACCATTAAATCGGCGCGGCGTGTGGAACTTGCACCCGCGTCCTGATGCAGCAACACCGTAAGCCGCGTGCAACGCGGCGCTCCAGGCGCGCAGACAAAAAAAGGCCGCTGTCGTCAAACAGCGGCCATCGTTTAAAAAGCAGCATCAGCGAGTCGCGTAACCGGCGATGCTCAGCGTGAGTTCGATTTCGTCCGAGACCTTGTCTTCGTTCTTTCCAGGCTGGATGTTAAAATCACTCCGCTTGATGCTGAAGCTCGATCGGATGACAAGCAGGTCGCCTTTCATGTTTGGCATGCGCGCGGCGAGTTTGTCCTTCAGGTAAGTGAGCTTTACGGGGACCGTGATTTCCTTGGTAATTCCCTTCAGCGTAAAGGTTCCCACGGCATCAGCAGTCGTGCTATCACCCTCGGTTTTCACGTTCTTCAGCGACTTGGCTTCGAACGTGATCTCCGGGTGTTTCTTCGCATCCATCCAGCCTTCACTCAGCATGTGATCACGCATCATGGCGTTTCCGACGGTCAGCGTTTCCGTCGCAACCACGATCTTCCCGGTCGTGGCAGATGGCTTGGCGGGGTCAAACGTCACTTTGCCGGAGATTCCACTGGCGCTGCCGCTGATGGTTTCCAGTGGAGCGTCCATTTTGAACGCGGCGTGATTTACGCCCTTGGGATCCTTGAAGTCGAAGGTGAGCGGCTCGGCCGACGCGGATGCGGCGGCGAGAACAAGTGAGAGAATGGTCAGGGATGTTTTCATGGATTAATCGGATTGTTATTGTGCGTTGCGTTTTTTTCGAAACAGAAATGAGACGCCGCCCAGCAGCGCCGCCGACCCCAGTGTGATCGATAGAAAATCAAGGCCGGGCACCCACTTTTTCTGCCATTGGATGTGATCGAGCCCGGTGACTTCATCAACTGTTCGGACCTGAACCTGGTTCTTGGTCCAGCCCGTGTTCGCGCCGGCAGCGGCCCACCAGGAGACCCCCGCCAGCGCGACGAGAACAGCAAGTATCCGCAAAGCGTTTTTCATGGTTCGCGCGCAGGATAGCTCAGTTAAGGTCGAAGACAAGCGCCTGCGCCGTTTGCCCGGCTGCCAACTGCAACTCGGCTTCGTCGCTTACCGCAGCACCGTCGCCTGTAACGAGACGCTTTCCGTTGAGCGCCAGTTCACCTTGTGCGACCTGCAGCCAGACATGACGCCCCGGCTTGATCAGATGTTTCACAGTATCACCCCCGCCGAGCTTGGCGACGTAGACATCGGCATCCTGATTGATCCGGATTGAACCCTCGCGTCCATCGCCTGAGGCAATCAGGTGCATGCGCCCGCTTCCGGCCGAAGCAAAGGATTGCTCAGCGTAATCCGGCTTTGCGCCCTTGCGATCCGGCCGGATCCATATCTGCAGCAGGTGCACGGGCTCGATCGGTGAATAATTTGTCTCGCTGTGCAGAATCCCGGTCCCCGCGCTGATGCGCTGCACATCGCCGGACTTCATCACCGCAGTGTTGCCCATGCTGTCGCGATGCTGCAGTGCGCCGGACAGCACGTATGTGATGATTTCCATGTCGCGATGCGGGTGCATGTCAAAGCCGCCGCCGCCAGCAACCACGTCGTCGTTGATGACTCGCAGGGTGCGAAATCCCATCCACTTGGGGTCATGGTAATCGGCAAACGAAAACGAGTAGTGCGTGTTCAACCAGCCATGATCAGCATGGCCGCGTTCTTTGCTCTTCCGGATCGTCATCATAGTATTTCCTTTTCAGTCTTCGAGTTATGTCCGTTCACAATCTGCAATGCGAGGATCGTGCCAACCTCCCATTCGAGCGTTATTCATTTGTTTCCGTCCATTTCGCGCTAAAAAGGGCGCCAGTCAGCAACGCGTTTGCGTTTTTCAACGCGCTCGCGTTGTTGTTAACGCACAAATGCGTTGCAGTTTCACTGGCCGGCTGCATGTTGTGCGCGTGCCCGCAAAACCGGCAACAACGGATGGCGACACCACGCTCCTGACGCGCGGCGAAGTTGAGAACCTTCGCCGCGGCAACGCCTTGTGGGCGGGCAATCGCGGGGAACGCGAGGAGTTCTTTCGCACGATCCTGGAAAGCCTCGCCGAAGGCTTGCTGATTACCGACGACAGAAGCCGGATTCTTTACGTCAACCGCCAACTCGCTGAAATAACGGGTTATACGAAGGACGAGTTGATCGGGCGCACGAGCTTTGAACTGCTGCTCGATCCGCAAGACTGGCCAGCGCAGAAGCGGCGGCTCAGCGAGCGCCTTTCGGGCAAGAGCGAGGTCTACGAACACCAGTTAATTCGCAAGGATGGCGAACGCCATTGGGTCAGGGTCTGTGCCACGCCGTATTTCGACAGCCGCTGCAAAATCATCGGCACCATCGGATCTGTCACGTGCATCGAGCGGACCAAGTCGCTCGAGCGGGACAATGAAGTCCTGCTCGACGAATTGCGGGCCACTTCGAATTTCGGAAGCATCATTGGCCGCAGCCCGTCGCTTGCGAAGGTCCTTGAGCAGATCAAAGTGGTTGCTCCGACCCAGGCGAACGTGCTGATTCTCGGCGAGTCTGGAACAGGCAAGGAACTTGTCGCGCGCGCGATTCACGAGAACAGCGATCGCCGCGCCCGTCCACTCGTCCGTGTGAATTGCGCGAGCATTCCGAAGGAACTTTTTGAGAGCGAGTTCTTCGGGCATGTCCGCGGCGCGTTCACAGGCGCGATCAAGGACCGCGTCGGACGATTTGAACTCGCGGATGGCGGCACCCTGTTTCTGGATGAAGTCGGCGAGATTCCGCTGGATCTGCAGGCGAAGCTGCTGCGTGTGCTTCAGGAGGGACAGTTTGAAAAGCTTGGCGAGGACAGGACGCGATCGGTGAACGTGCGTGTCATTGCGGCGACCAACCGCGATCTCCTGGCCGAGGCGCGAGCGGGACGTTTTCGCCAGGACCTTTATTTCCGCCTCAGCGTGTTCCCCGTCGAGGTCCCTCCCTTGCGCGAGCGGGTAGAAGACATTGCGCCGCTCGCCGAATTCTTTGTTCAACAATCGTCGGAGCGCCTTCGCACGGATGCTCCGCGGCTCACACGCGAGCAGGTTCGGCAGTTGGAGGATTACGATTGGCCCGGCAATGTGCGCGAACTGCAAAACGTCATCGAGCGCGCCACGATCCTGTTTGCAAGCCGCGGTCGGATGGAATTCGGGCTTCAGCAGAATTCCGGGCCGGCGTCGCGGACTCGGGGTCGTGGTCGCGAAGGCATTCATCAGGAGGCGCTGCCCGCGCTCAAGGACCAGGAGGAACAACTCATTCTGCAGGCGCTGGAGAAAACGAACTGGAAAATTTATGGCAATGATGGCGCGGCTGCGCTGCTGGGAATGAAGCCGACGACATTGTCGTCGCGCGTGCAACGGCACGGGTTGAAACGGGATCCGCGGAAAGGCCGGCCCTAGAAGCACAATGGCGGGCCACCTGAAGAACCTGGATTACCGCATAGTGCAACAATGCATGCACTGCGGGCTCTGCCTTCCCACCTGCCCCACCTACGACGCCACCCATGTTGAGCGGAACAGCCCGCGCGGGCGGATCGCCCTGATGCGCGCGATTGCAGACGGGCAACTGGAGGCGACGCGCACTTTCTGCGAAGAAATGTATTTTTGCCTGGGATGCCTCGCCTGTCAGACGGCGTGTCCCGCTGGCGTGAACTACGCCGAACTCTTTGAACGCGCCCGGGCGGACGTGGAACAAAGTGGCGCCCTGGATTCGGCGAAGCGGAGCGCGATCCGGCGCGTCGCCCTCGATTGGTTGTTCTCCGATCTGCGCCGACTCCGAATGTTAGGGCGCGGATTGCGGCTGTATCAACGCTCAGGCATGCAGCGGCTGGTTCGACGGAGCGGGGCATTGAAGCTTTTGCCAAAACGATTGCAGGCGCTGGAATCGCAAACACCCGCGATCCAGCCTGAATTTTCCGCTGAACGAATTCGAGAAGTGACTCCCGCTGCGGGCACGCGGCGGTTCCGCGTCGCGATGCTCACGGGGTGCGCGCAGGATTTGATCTACAGCGATGTGAACCGGGACACCGTGGAAGTGCTGGCGCGCAACGGTTGCGAAGTCATTTCGCACGCGCAACAGCATTGCTGCGGTTCGATCTTCGCGCATAACGGAGAACTGGAAGCCGCGCAGCGCTTGGCGCGCCGCAACCTGGATCAGTTTCCGCCGGCCGATTTCGACGCCATCATCAGCAACGCGGGTGGATGCGGTTCACACCTGAAACACTTCAGCCGATTGCTCGCCGGCGATCCGCATTATCTCGCGCGGGCGGAAGCTTGGGATCGCAAGGTGCGGGACGTCCACGAATGGCTCGTCGAGATCGGGTTCGAGCCGGTTCGCCCCGCAATGCGCGATGAACCCGTGACGGTGACCTATCACGAGTCCTGCCATCTTTGTCACGGCCAGAAAATCACGATGCAGCCGCGCCAGATTCTTTCAAGTCTCCCGGGCGTTCGACTCATTGAATTGACTGAGAGCTCCTGGTGTTGCGGCAGCGCGGGTATCTATAATTTGATCCAGCCCGAAATGGCTGGGCAGCTGCTCCAGCGCAAGCTCGACCACATTGTTTCAACGGGCGCCCATACTGTCGCCACAGCCAATCCGGGCTGCCTTCTCCAGTTGGAGAACGGCGCCAGGGAGCGCGGCATTCGCTTGCGCATCGTTCACCCCATCACCCTGCTCGCCGAGGCATATCGAAACAGCTCCCGAACCTAGGGCCGTGCGAGGTTTTTCAAGCGGCTTAAAAAGGCCCTCCGTTTTTCCCAATTGCAATTCTGGTTTGCGGACTAGATTGCTGCATGAGCGTAACATTCCGGATTGAAAAGGATTCCATGGGGGAGATGCGAGTCCCGGCGGATGCCTATTACGCCGCACAGACTGCGCGTGCAGCGGAAAACTTCCCGATCAGCGGCTGGCGCATGCCGCGCACGATGATTCGCGCTCTCGGATTGATCAAGAAGCATGCGGCCGCTGCAAACCTGCAACTGGACGGCCTGCCCGAGGACATCACCCGCGCCATCCAGGCGGCTGCGCAGGAGGTCATCGATGGCAAATGGGATCACCAGTTCGTGGTCGACATTTTTCAGACGGGTTCGGGGACTTCCACAAACATGAACGCCAACGAAGTCATCGCGAATCGCGCAATCGAACTTCGCGGCGGAAGGCGGGGCGACGGTTCGATTCACGCGAACGATCACGTGAATCGAGGACAATCCAGCAACGACGTAATACCCACCGCGATCCACATCGCTGCGCTCGGTGCCATTTCGCAGCAGCTGATCCCTGCACTGGGCGGATTGCACCATGCCTTGACCGCGAAAGCGCAGGAATTCGATGACGTTCTCAAGATCGGCCGAACCCACCTGCAGGACGCCACGCCGATTCGGCTCGGCCAGGAATTCAGCGGATTTGCAGCGCAAGTTCTCGCGAACATGGAGCATGTTCGCCAGGTGTCGCAGAATCTTGGCAACCTCGCGCTTGGCGGCACCGCAGTCGGAACGGGAATCAATTCGCATCCAGAATTCGCACAACGCACAATCGCAGGCATTGCCCGGGAAACCGGCCTTGAACTCCGGGAAGCCCGAAATCATTTCGCGGCGCAATCCAGCATCGATGCTGTGGTGCAAACGAGCGGTGCGCTTCGTGCCCTCGCGACCATGCTCATCAAAATTGCCAACGACCTGCGCTGGCTGGGATCGGGTCCGCGTTGCGGGCTGGGCGAGTTGAAGCTCCCCGCGACGCAGCCGGGATCGTCGATCATGCCGGGCAAGGTGAATCCCGTGATGTGCGAAATGATGATTCAGGTGGGGGCTCAGGTGATTGGGCACGACGCGACGATTGGATTTGCCGCAACGTTCGGGAATTTTGAATTGAACACGATGCTGCCGGTTTCAGCGCACAATCTGTTGTCGTCGACCGAGCTCCTGACAAACGCAACGAAGGTCTTCACGACGCGCTGCGTGGCGGGGATTGAAGCGGATCGCGAACGTTGCGAATCCAACATTGAACAGAGCCTCGCCATGTGCACCGTGCTGGTCCCGGAGATCGGATACGACGCCGCGGCGAAAATTGCCAAGCAGGCATATCAGAGCGGACGCACGGTTCGGGAAGTTGCTGCTGAAGCGAGCGCGCTCGACAAGGCAACGCTTGACCGTTTGTTGGATCCGCGAAGCCAGACAGAACGCGGGTAAGAGCGCGCGCACGTTTTCACGTCGCAGTTTCAAACGCGCAGGAAAAGCTGGCGGCGATACATCCAAAAGAGCACCAGCCATAACACGAGCAGAACAAGGCTCCCGCGCAGGAGAGGTTCGTATGCGCTGCCGATCACTCCAAACACCTGCGGACCGAAATGCGTGACGAGCGTCGAGACAATGAAGCCGGGGAAGAGGTGAGCTATGACATACGCCGCAATTGAATTCATTCCAATCACGACGAGAACAAACGCCCAGCGGCGAAATCCCCGAACATCAATGACATAATACAGCGCCGCGAGAATCAGCAGGCACCAACCCCCGCTGAAGAGCGTCCAGCTCGGCGTCCAGATGCGCTTGACCACGGGGCAAATGCCCGTCGCACCGAGCAAGATTCCCAGCAGCAGGGTTGCGGCGCCCGTGACAAGCAGCCATCGGATTTTATCCCCGGATGCCCGCGCACCACGCAGAACCGCACCTGCAAGCAACCCGAAAATCATTGTTCCCAAGGTTGGAATGAAGCTGAGCGTTGCGTAACCGCCCGCATTGGCGATAAAAGGTTGTTCCCTGGGAAAAAGGTTCAGGAACCATGTGTCGAACGCCCACGCGAGGTTTGTGTTTTTTGCCCAATGGGCAGAGAAGCCAGAAATAGGCCTGCCTGCGTCCTCCTGTGGCACGGGATACAAGGCGAAGGCCAGCCAATAGGCGATTAGAACAAACGCCAGTGAGCTCCATTGCACGCGGCGCGATTGGAACCCCAGCAAATACAGCAGCGGATAGCCAAGGCCGATTTGCGTCAGGGTGTCTTCAAAGGTCCAATTCGTTTGCGGCTGGCCAACCGACCTCAGGAGGATTCCCAGAAAGACGAGCATCACCGCCCGCCAGCAGGCATGTGCCGTTCGCTGCCATTGCGGCTGGCCGATGTGTGAGCGGCGGGCAAGCGAGAAAGGAAGCGCGACTCCTACCAAAAAGGTGAATGAAGGCTGGATCAAATCGTGCAATGAACATCCGATCCATTCGACGTGCGATTGGTGATAACAGAGGATCCGCCAAAACGCATTGCCAGGAACATTTGTCGAAACGCTGCAGAACTCCAGAACCTCAGCCATCATCAGCAACATCACGGCTCCGCGATAGGCATCCAATGACCCAACACGAACTGCGGCCAAAGCTGGAGTTCCCGCTGCGGCAAGGCTGCCCTGTTTCGGTGCAAGCGGGACGACGGAAGACATACGCGCGCGGGCTGCGGCAGGCCTATTGGAGCGTCAGTTTCAAGCGAAGAAATCCAGTCGCTTCGGGACTGGTGTAGCTGGCTCTCAGTGACGTGGGCGCGTTTTCGAGGACGGTGACCGCGTCTGCCGACCACGCCGGCGGTTGCAGCACAGGCGAACTCTGCACCTCGTATTGGACATCCTTCACGCCCGGTCCTTTGAATACCGAAAGGATCAACGTCGCGTTGGTATAACTGAAGTTCAAGTAAGCGGTGTTTTCGGCAACGGTGGGATTCAATCCGACTGCGTATTCCAAAAGGTTCACGCGTCCGTCAAGATCCGGGTCTGCCTCAGGCAAGCCATTGACGGGGTTCGAAGGGAAATGCCGCGCGTTCCAGCGCTCGTAGGTTTCCGCAATCGAAGAGAACTCGAGCACCGGCACTTCTGATCCGGCGGGTGCCGCGTTGGTAGCGCTGTGATTGATGATGATTGTATGGTGCAGCCGATGATAGCCGGTTGCAGGTTCCCATACCGAACCCAGCACTGCGCCTGCGCTGGACAACGCGTTCGAGTTCGCCAGCCGAATCGCATAGGGAACCGAGTCATACAATGACGGCGCGGGGTCTGGCAGGTTCAACAGCAGCTCGTATTCGCCCGTGGGAATATCCGATGGCAATGCCAATTCCGCATGTATCACGTGGTTGCTCCCGGGAAGCCATCGGCGCGGGTCGGCGTTGCGAGACAGTGCGGCAAAATATTTCTGATCGCCTTGCGCGTTGCGCAGGATCAACTCGAGACCGCGAGGATTGTAGGGCGCCGCGAATCCGATGTTGCGAAGTGTCAGGGTCAAAGGCATCACCTGCCCTGGTTGCGCCTCGTTGCGAAATATTCCCGAAATTAATTCGATGCGATAACCCAGGCGCCGCTTGATGTCATCGATACAACCGTGCTGCACCCACTTGTTGTTCACATTGGCATTGTAGCCCTGGTGCAAATACGAGTAGTGAAACAACGCCATGTCGGGATCGGCGTTTCCGCCAGCGGATTCACAATCGTCGGTCGGCGGGTTCAGCATGCAGGTTTCGCCACCGACAGGCGTGTAGCGCGAATCCTGGGCGGTGTAGTTGCGAAGGTTGATGACATCCTGCCCCGAAGTTCCACTGCCGACATCATAATCGGCAAACGTGCCGGCGTCGGTTGAATCGGCGAGGAAGCAATCGTTGTGAAATCCGATGCGCGAAGCGTCGCTGCCGCTGAAAGCCTGGAGAGCGGTCAATCCAGCGGCTCCCGTGATCGCGGTGGGGCCATGCACAAACTTCTGCTTCATTTGCGGCGTGCGAGCCTGCACGGCGCGTTCGACTGGCACCGCCGCCAGCAGCGCCCCAAGCACCTCGGAACGGTCCCTCCAGTTTTGCGCGGTAGCCTGGCCATTCGTGTAGAAGACGTCGGTGAAATAACCTTCGCCCCACGCCGCAATGAATCCCTGCTGCACCACGGCAATGACGTCGCTGTTCTTCTTCAACACGGGCGCCAGTTGCGCGATGTGCTCGAGAATTCGTGCCTTGCTCGGTTCGTTGAACGGGCGTGTTTGATCCTGGTTGTAGGCGAAGCGGACGATTGCCTTCACGCCCTGCGCACGGATGGAATTGAAGTCCGCCTGAATCAACGCCAGGTAGTTCGAGCTGATTGGCGCGTTCACAAAGGTGTCGAGATAGAATAACCGCAGGAGCAGCGTGATCTTTGCGTTGTAGGTGTTGCCCGGCGAATTCCTGCCGTTGATGCGATACGACGCAAGGTTGGACGGAACCGAACTGGGCGAGCTCGCGTGATTTTCGGCCTGAATGTAAAAACCCCGTTCCGGATTCGCGATGTCCTCATTCGATGCGGAGTAGGTGTTCGTCGTAAAACCTTCTGCAAAGGTGACGTTCGTGACCGCGGCAAACGTGTAAGCCAGGCCTCCTGCAGTGGACGGCGCCCATTCGGCGCTGACGAATCCCGCTGTTTCGGATTCGAGAACGATCGCGATGGCGGGATGTGTGAACACGGGCGCACCGCCGGAAGCGTACGAGGCGTGGCGCGAAATGCGTGCTTCGAACTCGGTGCCCGGTTCACCGGGCGCTGCAGCCCAGTTCAGACCGTGGATCGCACCTTCGTTAAAACCCCCATTTTTCTGCTGATACCCTCCGCCCGCTTGAACGAGCAACTCGGATCCAACCAGGCCATTGGCGCTGAATCCCGTCGCCGGATTCTGATCGGCATCGACAAAGAGGTTCTGCAACGGAGTGAACGGATTCGCGGGTTCCCGAATGGTGAACTTCAGGTAGAGGTAATCGTCGTCGTTCGCGAGATGAATGGTTTCGTAATCGACCGCATTGGTAACACTCAGCATCTGGCTGTGCGCCAGCGGCACCCCTGCCCAATCGTCGAATGCTCCATCGATGGTGATGTGTTTGAATGTCCCCGCGTGAGCGGCGAGAGCGTGAATGCATGCGCACACGGCGAGACGCCGGCAGAGGCGGGAAAGAGAATGGGATGCGTTCATACGTGCGGCTTCCTTCGAGGTTGCGGGTCTACTTGCGGTGGCGAAAAAAATGGACGGTGGCATCGAGGCCCTCCTGAAAGTTGCCTGAGGGCTTGAACCCCGCGTCGCGAAGTTTGTCGACCGCGGCGAGCGAATGCCTGACATCACCAGCACGCTCCGGCGTGTACTCCAGTTTCGAATGGGAGCCCGACACGCGGCAGATCGTCGCGGCGAGCTCGTTGATGGTGATGCGTTCGCCGTAACCGACATTGAACACGCCCGTCGCCTGCGACTCCGTTCCAAAAAAGGCATTGGCCGCAGCAACGTCCTTCACATAGACAAAATCCCGCGTCTGCCCGCCATCGCCGTGAATGGTGATCGGCTCATTCTTTACAGCGCGATCTATGAAGATCGGGACCGCTGCCGCGTATTGGCTTTTTGGATCCTGCCTGGGGCCAAACACATTGAAATAGCGCAGGCACGCCGTGGCGAGCCGGCCTTCAGCCGTGAACATGCGGCAATAGAATTCACCATCGAGCTTCGTTATTGCGTAAGGGCTCTTCGGCTCCGGCAGCATCGTTTCCAGTTTCGGCGTGACCGGATTGTCGCCGTAGATCGCCGCCGAACTGCTGAGCACCAGCTTCCTGACCTTCGCCCGCTCGGCCTCCTCCAGGACAATCACCGTTCCAGTCGTGTTGATTTCATTGCACTCGATCGGCTTGTGCATTGATTCCGGGACGCTGACCATCGCCGCCAGGTGGAAAACAAAATCCACCTGCTGCATGGCAGCGCGCACCGCGTTGCGATCGCAGATCGAGCCTTCGATGAACTCGTGATCCAATCCCGCAAGATTGTGCCGGTTGCCGGATCGAAGGTTGTCGAGCACGCGAACCTCCGCCCTGCGCTGAAAATGCTCGACGATATGGCTGCCGATAAAGCCCGAGCCGCCAGTGACGAGAACTCTCATTGCAGGTGCTCCACGAGTTGGTTCATCTGCTCCTCCTGCTGCTCGATGGATTCGACCAGCTTGAACTGGGTTCGGCAGCGATCCAGGTTGTGTCCATTGCGATGCACTTTGAAATAGGTGTCGCCTGCAAGATAATCCGTCAGAAAGCGGATGCCGATTTCAAACGTGATCAACCGTCCTGAAAACGCAAGCAGCCGCTTTTCGTCGGCGGTCAGAAAATCCCCTGCGGATTCGAGGTATCCTCGGATGAGGGCTTCATACATCGGAAACTGCATGGTGACGCGCGACAGATCCAGCTCGTCTTCCTTCGCGGGGCTGGTTGTGGTTCGGACCATGTCGCCAAAGTCATACAACGCCAGGCCGGGCATGAGCGTGTCGAGATCAACAACGCAAATCCCTTCGCCAGTTTCTTCGTCGAGCATCACGTTGTTGAACTTGGTGTCATTGTGCGTCACGCGCTCGGGCAGCCCTGCATTGATCAGGCCGCCAACGATGCCAGCCCTGTTCAACGCGAATTCAATTTCCGCCGCTGCGGATGCGGCGCGGTTCGCAGCATCGTTTTCAATGGCCGCCTGAAGCGCTTTGAATCGCTTGGGTGTGTGATGGAAATCCGGGATGGTGTTGTTCAATGGCGGCGCGGGCAGATCAGCCAGCAGCTTTTGAAACTGCCCGTACGCCTTTGCAGCTTCATAAGCCTGACTTGGGGAATTCACGGCATCGTAGGAACGCGCGTTCTCGATGAAGAGATACGCACGCCAGAAATTCCCATGTTCATCCTGATTGAAAACGCGGCCGTCACGCGCGGGAATCAGCGTCAGCACACGACGGCTGCTATCGGGCGCGCCCGCAAGCTTCGCCGCAAGATGCGCCGTCACCCGCTGGATGTTTTCCATCACCGCGGGTGGGTTGCTGAAGATGCGATGATTGATGCGTTGAACGATGTAGCGGGTCGGATTGCCAGCCACATTGAAAACGACGCAATAGGTGTCGTTGATATGGCCGCTCCCGTAGGCTTCCGCGGACCGGAATTCGCCGAAAATCTGGAACGCCGCTGTCACGGCCCGAATGTCGTGGTTCGCAGTCACTGCCAAAGCCTTTCCGGATAGTGGCCGTCCCGGACCAGTTGCCGGATTCCCTGTTCGACGTGCGGGCGATCCTCGCGATAGGTGACGCCAAACCATTGGGCATTGGTCCGGAGGACTTTCACGCGTTTGCGTCCGTTCTGGACAAGGCTGTTGATCAGGCCGGGAATGTAGAATTCCGATTTTTGTTCGTGCCCGTGCTCTTCAAGGAACTTCTGGAAGTGCTCGCGCAATTCGCAAAACAAATCGGACTGGAATCCCCACATGTTCATCGAAACCAGTTCGTCACCCGTGAGCACCTGCGCGCCGCCCGAGGCATCGCGATACCGGGCGCGATTTCCATCCTTCTCAATGCCGACCACCTCCCGGACATCCTGAAGCTCGCCGCCAGCCGATTGGCAGACTCCGCGTGCAACACTGCCAAATTCCGACAACGTGTTCCGCAGAACAAATGCAACCATGGCGTAATCGGGATTGGACGGATTCAAATGATCGGCGAGCAGGCGGAACGATTCCGTCCCGTAAAAGTCATCGGCGTTGATCACTCCAAAAGGCCCCCTGATGACGTCGGCGCCCATCAGAATGGCGTGTCCCGTTCCCCAGGGCTTTTGCCGGCCCTCGGGGACAGTGAAGCCGGGTGGAAGGGAGGTCAGCTCCTGGTAAACGTAATCGACCGAAATAAACGGTTCAAAGCGGCTTCCGATCCTTTCCCGAAACGCCGCTTCGATGTCCCGGCGGATCACAAAAACGAGATGGTCAAACCCGGCGCGGATCGCGTCGTGCACCGAGTAATCGATGATCGTTTCACCCGAAGGCCCGACTGGATCAATCTGTTTGAGGCCGCCGTAGCGGCTGCCCATTCCAGCGGCCAGCACCAGTAATGTCTTATGCATCAATTTGAAAACGGAGAGCGGGCTCAAACGCGAGAAATCCCCATTCGCGCTGCCGATGAAAATCAGGGTGCAGATGCGGCGATGTGCACGAGATCACGGGTTGGGGAATACCGCGCGTGTAATCGTAACGCGCAAATGAAAATCGCCAGCGGGCAAGTTCGAGCGATGCGTCGTGGCCGCTCACAATGCGCGAAGGCACTTCGGCATACACCTGCCAGCCATTGCCCGAAACCCAGGTTTGGGAATGAAAGGCCGCGTCCCGCAAGAGGACCGGCGTGAGGTCGCGAGTCCGCCGCGCGTTCTCGATCGCGGCAACATCGGGATAACGCAACTGGAGGCGATGATTGTTCGGCGTCACATGAAGCTCGACATAGCTCTCGTGCGCATCCGCCCCCAGAAACATCTCAAAAACATCGCCGATCTCCCAAGTGCGCTGGTTCAGCTGCGTTGCATTGCTGAAGACATCTTCATCCTGCAACTCAGCGAACAGGTGAAGGGACGTGTTGCGCCATCCCAGTTGAACGTATGCAGGCGCAAACCGGGGTTCCTCCCTGGCAAGCCACGCCTGGCGCAATCCGCAACGCGGCGCCGTGGCAAAGGCGCGGCGGACTTCCGAAAGCTGCGATGCATCGAACGGCGGAATTTCCGGGCAGTGTATTTTAGGGAGTGGTTCCGCTGCAGGTTCATTGACAGGTCTGACAGTTTGCATGCGTGCTCCTAAACCTGCTGCCACTCCGGCTTGTTTTCATAAACCCAGCGATAATATTCCGCCCGCTTGAGTTTTCCTGCGGCCGCTGAATCCACGCACAACTTCGCATTCACGTGCATCTGGAGAATGGACGCGGGATTCAGCGCTGTCAGCGGGCCTTCGACCGCGGCGGCGACGGCCCTCGCCTTCCTTGCGCCAAACGCCAGCAGGAGGCATTGACGCGCCTCCATGATTGTTCCCAGCCCCATGGTGATTACGTGTTGTGGAACATTCTCCGCCCCATCGAAATACTTCGCGTTGTCCCGGCGGGTTCCACGCGTAAGCGTTTTGATCCGCGTGCGTGAAGCCAGCGACGAGGTGGGTTCGTTGAACCCGATGTGGCCATCCGTGCCAATCCCGAGCACCTGAAGGTCAATGCCTCCCGCCTTCGCAATCTTCCGTTCATAATCGGCACAAAACAGCGGAATGTCCGCAGCCTGGCCGTCCGGGATGTGCACGTTCCTGCGGGAAATATTCACGTGCTGAAACAAGTTTTCCCACATGAAACTGTGATAGGACTGGGAATGATCGGGAGCCAATCCGACATATTCGTCGAGGTTGAACGTCGTCACCCTGCGCCAGTCGAGCTTCATTTCGGCGAGGGCGCGATAGAGCAGCAATGGCGTGCTTCCTGTCGCCAAACCCAAAACGGCGTTGGGTTTCGAACGAATGCAGCGCGCAACGATCCGCGCAGCCACTTCGGTGGCGGCGGCCGCATCGCGTTGAATGATGATTTCCATTTTTCTTCAGCCGCGGCCGAGCCGCCGATTCAAATTTTCCCGGACACCGGACTCGAACCTTTGGATGAATTTGCAGGCATATTCCGTGATATCGAGCGTCGTGTCCTGCACCAGCGGCGTGAGATCCATTCCGAAAATCACCTGCGATGCGCAGTCGGTGGCGTGCGGCTGATGGAAGGTCGCGTTTGCGGCGCGCCGCCCCATGGCAGCCAGGTCGTAACGCTTACCGCCTGCGATCTGTGAATGGAAGACCGCGTTCAACTCAGCAGCAAGGGCGTCATGTCCGCTGACGTCCATCACCACTTTGCTTTCGTCGGGAAGCCAGTCCAGATTCCGCCACACTTCGCAGCCCCAGACTCGTCGCGGCCGCTCGGATGCGGGAAGTTCGCGAAGGGCTTGAATCGCTGCGACCGCAACACCGATGTGCGTGTCATGCTTGTCCGCCAGGTTGTGGGTGTAAACAACTTCGGGAGTCGTCGCGGCGAGAATGGTTTTCAGATCCTCGCGCAATCGATCGTCGTTCGGACTTTTCACCACGCTGCTGGAATGCCCCAATTGAATCATCACGCCGTAACGTCCCTTTTCAGCAGCCGCGTTCTGTTCCCGTATCCTGGCCTCCATCATCTGCTCATCGGTGAAGGCGGCGAAAGGACCCGTTCGCGCGCTGCCAGAGCCATTCGTGCATGTGACACCGCCAAACCATTTGTCGTTCTCCGCGAAGCACTCCGTGATTCCATGAAACGCCATGAACTCGAGATCGTCCTGGTGAGCGCCAATCCCGAGGTGAGTGATGCGCCTCAACGCATCGTGCAGCGGGCATTTGTCGGGCACGAACACGCCCGCGTTCGACTGGTGCAACTTCATAGTCAAGTCGTCTGCGTCATCCGCGCTATGCCAAGCGGCTGCATCGTCCGCCATAGGCCTCGCGTGAAATCAGGGATGCTGACCGGCGCGCTCCCGGAGGCGACCGAGCGCGTCGATATTTCCATGATACTGCTCCAAGCCGCAGCATCGTAGACAACGCTGTCGGGCGTGACCCCGCGTCGAAGGGTGTCCATCACGCGCCAGTTCATTACGAAATCCATTCCGCCATGACCGCCGCCGCGCGCACGCTCCTCCAGTTGCTTCCACAGCGGATGCGTGAATTTGTCGCGCATGAGTTTCAGGTCGGCATCGTTGAGCCAATCATGGGATCCCCGCGCGCCCAGCCCATGAATCCCTGGGTCGTTGATCGACAGCCGCGCCGGGTAGTCGAAGAACGCGCCGCCGCTGCCGCACATCGCGTTGATCCGGTTGTACGGCCGCGGCGTGACAACATCATGCTGCACCATGATCGTGCGGCCGAGTTCCGTCTTGATGAGCGACGTGTTCATGTCGCCGCAGATATATTTTTCGCCCGCGTGCCTGCCGTTGTTGGGCTGGCGTTCGTCGCGGTATTTTGTCAGCGACACCTCGGGCGAACTCATTGACACGAGAAACTTGAATTGATCCCCGCGCCCGATTCCCAGCGTCTGGGCAACGGGACCAAGGCCGTGCGTTGGGTACAGGTTTCCATCCTGCCGCGAGTGATACGCTCGGCGCCATTCGCCTTCGCCGTTCAAGTCGAAGAGAACGGTGCGAAGATCGTGGATGTAGGCGCACTCCGCGTGATTCAATTCCCCCAGGACGCCTTCCCGCGCGAGGTTCAGGACAAACAGTTCATTCTCTCCGTAGCAGCAATTCTCCAGCATGATGCAATGGCGCTGAGTCCGCTCGCTGGTGTCCACCAGCGTCCAGCATTCCGCCACGCTTTCCGCAGCCGAGACCTCGAGCAATGCATGCTTCCCCTGCTCCATCGCACGCACAGCCATCGGCACATGCCACTTCCAGGGTGTCGCAATGTAAACAGCGTCGATGTCATCGCGGTCGACCATTTTCTCCCAGATTTCTTCGGTCCCGCTGTAAACCTCGGGACGCTTGCGGCGCTTCTTCTCACACGCATCTGCCCCGGCCTTCGCCCGATCGTCGCGCCAATCGCACACAGCCACTACCTCGACGAAATCCATGTTCAGACAATCGTTGAGATGTGTCATGCCGCGATGAAGGCCGATGACTCCGACCCGCACGCGTTCCAGTGGCGGCGTGGTGAGATCATGAACAGGCTTGTTTCCGGCGGGCCTGCGCGGTGAGGCCGGAGATTTGCCCGATGCCATGACATCCTGGCCAGGTGTCGAACATCCCGACAATCCCGTCATGGAAGCGCCCAACCCCGCGAGGGTTGAAGCCTTGAGAAAATGGCGCCGTGAAAAGTTGGAGTCGTTCATACAGGAATGCTTTCAGCGTTTGCCCTGAAAATGTTCTTCAATTTCTTCAAGCGTCTTCCCCTTCGTTTCCGGCAGAAAGAACGCGGCGGTGATGAAATAAACCACCGTGCACCCTGCGAAGAGGAAAAACAGCGTGGAGTAGCCATACCGCCCGACCGTCGGCAAAAAGGTCGCGGCGATGATTGTGGAAACCGCCTGGTTGATCAGGAGCGCGATGCTCATGCCATTCGAGCGAATCCGGGTTGGCATCAATTCCGACAACGCCAGCCAGACGCAAACGCCTGGACCGATTGCGAAGAATGCCATGAAGACAAAGAGAAACCCAGCCACGAGCCATCCGCTTTGTTCGGTGGGGACTGGCGTGATCAGGGCGTTCTCAATTCGGAGCGGCGCGGTTTGCGCTGCTTCGACGTCGGCGAAAGGATTCGAGAAGAACGCCACCACGCGGTTGTTCGGCACGCAGTTCTCGCGCCTGATTTCGATTGGCTTCGCCAGCGCGTCGTCGGAACGCACAACACTCGTCGCGGCACGGAAATCACCATAGGAATAAATGACGATCAGTGAGGCTGGCGTTTTAACGGCCTTCTCCCCTCCAATGCGCGAGAGCAATTCCTGATCGAACGCCAGGGTGAGCGTCTGTTGGGTCGAGACCTGCGACTGCACAATGTCGCGGGCATCGACACGCTGCTTCTCCGTGCGGTGAAACATCATGCCTGCGCAAATCAGCGACACAATGATTCCCGCGCTGCCCAGAGACAGGAGAAATTTTCTGCCTTTGCGATCGACAAGGATGACGCCAACGATCGTCAGCAGAAAATTGACAGTGGTGAGAATGACATAACCGAGGTGTGCCTGGCGGTCGTCAAGGCCCGCCTGCAGGAGAATCGTGGCATTGTAGCCAATGATTGAATTGACGCCCGTGGCCTGGTTGCAGGCGAGGATCACGCACGCGAGCACGAATGGAATCACGTATTTCCGGCGCAACAATGACTCGCGAATACGTTCGCCCGTGGTTGATGTGCTGGCCCGTTCGGATGCAATCGCTTCCTCCATTTCACGGAGTTCGACGTCGACCTGGGCAGCGGAGCGCGATCGCGACAACGCTGCGCGAGCGGCGTCAAGCCGGCCGCGCCGATAAAGCCAGCGCGGAGATTCAGCAACCATCAGGCTGCCCGCGACAAATAAAATCCCGGGGGGCAGCGAAACCCAGAAGATGCTGCGCCACGCTTTGTCCTTGAACGCGAAAAGCCTGTCCGGATCCCCGAGCTTCGCGACTTCTTCAACCTGGTGGCTGTAGTAAAAACCGATGATTGCCGCCGCGACAATGCCCAGCGTCAGCAGCCACTGGAAGATCCCCGTTCCCTTGCCCCGGTTGGCTGCGCCAAGGCATTCAGCGAGATACAACGGAATGACCACGCCGATCAGGCCCGCGCTGATTCCCTGCAACAATCGTCCAAACACAAGCGGGCCATATCCATCGGCGAGCGCGATCATTGGGATGCTGATGACGAACAGAATGCCGCTCGCAGCCATCACCTTCTTGCGCCCGAGAAGGTCGGCGAGCGCGCCCGCGAACAAGGTGGAAATCACGCTGCCCAGCAGCACCGCGGCAACGATGAACGACAACTGTCCCGCGCTGAGCCCCGAAGTTGCCTCCAGGTAAGGCAGCGCGCCTGAGATGATTCCAACATCGACGCCGTAGAGAAGCCCGCCGAGCCCGGCAACGAGCAGGAGGAAGCGATTGTAACCCTTCTTGTCGTCGGCGCTGGGGTGATCAGTCATCGGATTGTTTTGATTCAATGTGCGGCAAGCCTGTGGCCGAATTCAACCCTTGGAAATAAGCCGCGGTTGGGATTGCGCTGCCCGAGTGGGCCTGATGGCTCGGAGATTGGATGGACGCCCGAAAGCGATGCAGATCCGGAATCGCAGGCACGACAACTTCAGAATCCATTTCAGCAGAACGTCACTTCGGACTCGCAATGTTGGCTGGCGGCACCCAACCCGCATTCCAGTTCAACGTCCATAAATCCCTCAACTTGACCACCTGCGCATGTCCGTCGACGAATGCGATGTTGATGGCGCCAGGCAGATTCGCACTCGATGTCAGGCTTCGAGGTGCTGAACCTGGCGATGCGCCGCCGTGGCGCGCGAGTGAAATGCGGCCCATGTCGGTGTCCGCGTTGCCCTTGTACAGGTCCTTCGCCGGCCCTTCCGTTGCCTTCGGCCATGCATCGATCCACATGGCATCAGCGAACAAGGGTGTCGTCGCCGAACTGCGAATCGCACTCTCTGCACCGTATCGCCATGAGAGCGGCGTGCCGAACGTGCGATCAGTCGAATACGTGCCGCTGTAAAGCCAGCCATTGAATGCATAACTGCCCTGGTAATTCGTTGCGGTGGGAGCCCACTTCCACATCTGGTCGGCCGCCCCATACGTGTACTGCGCGCTGAAATCCGTGCGCGTGGTCGGCAGGGATGCCGTGGGGCACGCCCGAACGGCTTCGACCTGCGCGTGGTAGGACATCAGGATCGCCATCCACAGGTTCTGGTTGGCGGTGTATTGGAATGACTTGTTGTAATCGCCGACGTAGAGCGCGTAGGCCACCGACAGCTGCTTCAGGTTGCTGACACAATTGATGTCCTTGGCCTTGAGCTTGGCGCGCGACAACGCCGGCAGCAGCATCGCCGCGAGGATCGCAATGATCGCGATCACCACAAGCAACTCAATCAGTGTGAAGCCGCTTCGGGCCGAACCCATTCGCCTTGAGACCAGCGTTCGCATCCTGTTTTTCATACCATTTCAGAGTCGATTCCAGCCGGGAACACAGTGTGTGTCCCCGGCCGGATGAGAGGAATCATTGCGCCAGCCGGAAGAATCGCACGGCGTCGGATGCAGGGACGATCAGCGGGTTCGTCGCGGCCGGGACATTCGTCCATGACCCCGAGTTGAGTGAAGAGGCTGACTGTAGAGCGCCATTGGATTCCCAAATGACGGCGGTGTTGCCACCGGGAACCCGCGCAATCGCGAGCCCGCCCAGCGGCAGGGCCGGAACCGTCACCGGCGCGCCGTCCACATATGTCAGAACTCCGCCATCCCACGGCGCCATGTTCACTGCGACGAATCCGGGCGTCATTCCCTGGAACAGGAACGTGATGGTGTTCGTCGGGAACACAGGCGTTCCGTCGGAAGCAAAGGTCGCGTCCTTCGAGAAGCGGAATTCAAAGTCCGTTCCAGGCGCTGCAGGAAGGCTCAGCCAGTTGAGTCCATTGATGGCGCCCTCATTGAACCCGCCATTCTTCTGCTGATAGCTGAATCCGCTCTGGATGAGGAGCTCGGAGCCGATCGCCGAATAACCGGTATTCGGATCCGCATCGGTGTTGAAAAACATGTTCACGTAGGCCGGGAACTGGCCCGCCGATGCAGGAATGTCATGCCAGAGAGTGACTCGGAAGTAATAGAAATCCGCGTCGTCAAACATGTAGATTTCCTTGAAGTCGGCCGCGCCGTCCATTCCTTCGGGCCCGCTGTAGATCGGCGTGACGCCTTCCCAGTCGCCAAAGCTGCCATCGATCGTGATGCCGCGCGTGAAGGACGCCATCGTGTTCACAGTATTTCCAAAGCGATCCTCCACCCCGTTCACCGTCACGGAATAGAGTGTCCCGAGAGTCAAGGGGGCGCTTGTGGTCAGGATCACCTGCGTCGCATCGCCTGGGTTGACGACGGCGCTGGAAACTCCCGCTCCGCCGCTCAGCGTGTAAAAGGCGGCGTTGGCGGCCGTCGCTGCATCCAGCGGTTCCGCAAACGTAATCACCACCTGGCTGGCGGCCGCGGCGATGTCCGTGATGGAAGGTGCCAGCGTGTCCGCGAGCACTGTGAGAAGTGCAGTCCTGCTGTTCGTTGCGCCAGCGGGGTTGCTGACAACGACATGATAATTTCCCGCGTTCGTCAGGTTTGCAGAAGCGATGACAAACGTGGCGTTCGTCTCACCCGCCAGGGCGGTTGCGCCGCGATACCATTGATACTGCACGAGCGCAGAACCCGATGCGGCAACGCCGAACGTGGCGGTTCGCCCTTCCAGGACCACGGCGTCAGCGGGCAGTCCGGGATTCGTAAACACAACTGGCGTGCTCGTCACTGTGAGCGTCGCCGCGCGCGTTGTATTGGTCGAAATGGCATTCTCAATTCGCAGTGAATAAGTTCCCGCATCGTTGGTAAGCACCATCGGAATGGTGAATATCGCATTCGTGGCACCATTGATCGGATTGCCGTTTCTGAGCCATTGATATGCCAACGGGCCGCTTGCCAGGATGTCCGCACTGAATGTCACGGGCTGGCCGCCCACCACGGTCTGGTTTGCGGGCCGATTCGTATCGACGATGATGATGGGGTACGAAACAGAAGCTGTCAGCGACATCCCAAAGACCATGTCTGCCGCGCTGCCCGCAGCCTGATGCACTTCGACCTCGAGAATGTTATCGCCAATGATGAGCGGCCCGCCCGAGAACCCCGTGATCTGCGGGCTGCCGGCCGGGTTATTTGTTCCCGTGGCCGCGGTGGCGTGGGTGATGTTCCCCGCTGGCATGCGAACACGGCGGACTTCGGTGCCGTTGAGATAATACACAGCCCCGTCGCTCAGGTAATTCGTCACCACAAACGCGACATTCGCGGTCTCGTGGTTCCAGTTGAAATGCGTGCGAAAATAATAGGTGTTCGCGCCAGCCGGGAGCGGCGTCTGGATGGCTGGGTAACTGCCCGGGCTTGGAGTAAAACCGAACAACCCCATGCCCGCGGTCCACGGCGCCTGCGAATCATCGTATGCCTGTTCCAGCCAGTTGGTGCCCAGGTCGGTGCCGGACGCATTCACCTGCCATGAGGTTCCGCCCAGAGTGACCAGCGCAAGGTTTTCGGTGAGAACCGATGGCGGAGCCTCAAACGTGTAGGGCAGCCCACCCGCAACTTTCGGCGCCCATTCAACATTCACAAAGCTGGCATTATCGGATTCCAGCACGAACGCGATGGTTTCTGCCGCGAACACAGGAACGCCGTCCGTGACGTAGGTGGCGTTGCGCGAGATGCGCACTTCAAATTCGCTGCCAGGCGCGGCTGGGGCGGCCTGCCAGTCCAGGCCGGCGATCCCTCCCTCGTTAAACGCGCCGTTCTTTTCCTGGTACCCTGCGCCGCCCTGAATGAGCATTTCGGATCCCACATAGCCGCCCGCGTTGAAACCGGTGCCGGGATTGTTGTCGGAATCGACGAAAATGTTTTGAAGGAACGTGAACGGGTCACCCGAACCGTAAATAGTGAAACGGATGTAGAGATAATTCTCGTCGTTGGCGACGTAGATATCCTTGTAGGCGATCGTCTCAGTGTTGCCCTGCTCCTGCGTGTGCGCGAGCGGCACGCCGGCCCAGTCTCCGAATGAACCGTCGATGGTGATGTGTTTGAACGTGCCGGCAGCCGCGCCGCCAGTTCCGCAGAGCGTGGCCAGCAGGATCGCCAGCGTTTTGCATCCAGTCATTTTCATAGGCATGGGTTTGGGGTCTGTTTGAGGTTGCCTCCGGCACGATCCCGAAAGGGAAAAACCACACACGTCCCGGCAGGAAGGAATTCCAGCAAAGAGCCCGTGCGAGTTTTGGATGGCAAGCATTGGACTGGTGCGACCTTATGCCCGTGCCCGTTTCCCTGTCAACACCTATTTAGCACATGATAATCAGGCGCCAAACCACAGTCACCCAGCCGCCCACCAGCACCCATCAGGACTGCGCCACGACGGAAAGTGCGCTCGCGCGCAACGAGGATTCCCGAATCACCAGCTTCGGTTTCAGCACGGTTTTCTGCGGCTTGAGGGCGGTTGCCGAATCCATTCGTTCCATCAGGAACTGCCACCCCGTGGCGCACATCGCCGCCACCGGTTGAACAAGGGTGGTCAGCGGCGTCTCCAGGTATTCCGTGTCCTGGATGCCGTCGCATCCCACGAGCGCCACCTGGCCAGGAACGCGCACGCCCATGTCGCAGAGCCCGCGATAGATTCCCAGCGCGACGTCATCGGAATGGCAAAAGATCGCGTCCGGTCTCCCATTGTCCCGCACGTAATCCTGAATCAACTGACGAACGATGGGCCGTTGTTGTTCCGTGAGCGGGTAATAAATGAACTCAGGTTTCAAACCGGCCTTCTGCATGGCTTTGACATAGCCGGCGCGCCTCGATGCAGCGGGTGCATTTCCGCGCACGAATGTCGCGTGCGCAATGCGGCGGTATCCGGAACTGAGGAGATGCTCCATCACCTCAAGGGTGCCCGCCAGCAGATCCACCTGGACGGCGTCTGCGCTGGGGATGCAGTTCACGCCCATGCTGATGATCGGCACGCGCGATCCCGAGGGGGACTTGCGATAAATGTCCGCCTGATCGGGCGCGTCCACGACGATAATGCCATCCATCGGCACGTGCGAGAGCATCTGCTGATCCTTCGCGATGCTGACTTCGCTCACGATCAATTCGTGCCGCGCCGCTTTGACCAGGCGGTTCAATTCACGGGAGACGTGTGTGTAATGCGTTGAGATCTGGTCGGGAATCCAGAGGCCGATGATTCCGCTGCGGCCCTTCTTGAGCGCGCGCGCGTAGGGATTCGGCCGATAACCCATTTCCCGCGCGGCAGCCAGGATTCGTTCGCGCGATTCCTGCGAAATCTGAGGGTACCCCGAGAGAGCGAAGGTGACTAACTGACGCGATACACCAAGTTTTCGCGCGATCTGTGCCTGGGTAACCATTGGTCCGGTTGTAACACAATCACCTGCTCCAACAAGAGAACAAAGTGCGCAGAGCGGGTTTCCCGGGAATTTCTGAACAAGGCGTTTAGTTCGAAGCCCGCCGTTTTCCTGAGTGGCGGCGCACCCAAAAACCCGAGGAACTCAAACGCGGTAACAGAGCGCAGGCTCGCTCTCAAGTCCGGGCGCTAGGTTCCTCGATCAGCTTAAGCCTGCAAGTCGGCGCTCCGGCGTCGTGGATTGCTGACTGTGCGTTGCCATTCGCCCACGCGCTGGCAAGCTTCCCCACTCAAGCTCCGTTGCAGATCGGGGGCGGTTCAAGAGTGCGCTGATCAACGACGTTGTTTCAGCAGCCACTCATACAATTCCGGATTTGCGAACGTCTGCGTCCACGAATCGTGTTCGGCTTCGGGGTAGACTGTCAGCGTGACGTTCGTGCAGCCGTAGCGTTTTAGGAACTCAACAGCGCGCTCCGATTCCGCGAGCGGGACAACGGGATCCCGCGCTCCATGATAAGCGCGCACAGGAAGATTTCGCAGCGCGGTGCGTTGTTCCTCCGTCTTCAATCCCAGCAGGTCGATGCGCTCGCCGCCTCCGCAAATGGGAACCGCCGCCGCAAGGCGCTCAGGATGCGCCATCAGAAATTTCCAAGTGCCGTAGCCTCCCATGCTCAAGCCCGCCAGGTAGACGCGCGAACGATCCACCCGGAATCGTTCCGACGCATCGTCCAGCAGTTTCAATACGCCCTCCGTCTGCCAATATTCGCCCGCCGGACATTGCGGGGCGATGATGATGAAAGGGAAGTGACGGCCTTCATTCACGAGTTTCAACGGCCCGTGAACTGCCACCCTTTGCACATTGGTTCCCCGCTCTCCCGCGCCGTGAAGAAACAGTAGAATTGGCCACTGGCGCTCGGGATCGGCGTCGTAATCTTTCGGAACATATTGCAGATACTGGAGCTCGCCCTTTTTTGTTGCGCTCCACGAGACCTTGCCTGAAGTCACCGCCCCCGGTTGTGGCGGGTTCGCGTTCGGGCTGGCGCATCCAATCATGAGAACCAGGAGCAATAGCGAATGGAATTTCATCACGGGTTCAACGGTGCTTTCGATTTTATGACGCCCGAAGCCACAACAGCATTGGGATCGGGCTGTGACTCATCCCAGATTCCGAGCCAGTAATGCAGCTGCGCCTGGATCGTCGTTACTGCCGGCTTGCCCTTTCGCGCGGGAACCTCGGTACGGGTGATGAGCGCGCTGCCGCGCGAATGATGGCTTGTCGCATCGTAGACATAGCCAAAACGCTTCAATCCACCGGCACTGTTTGTTTGCGACTCGGGAAATGCAAGCCGGAACACCTGGCACCGAAACAGGTTGGGATCGTTGACATTCACAACCTCCAGCGAATCCCCCACGGCTTCCGCGTCAAAATGCAGCACGAGCGCAAGGTTCTCCGTCGAGATGCCCGCGTTTGCCGCGCAACGTTGAATGAAGGTACGATCCGTCACCTGGGTGGTGACAAGCCGGTTGGAAACGGAACGGGTTTCCGTGCCCTGATATGAAACAATCCATCGCGGCTGCGCGGCTGCAGGCACGGTCGCGATCAGCGCTGCGACGGCCAGTGCGGAAAGGGAGATCAATCGATTCATTGGGCGGGTTTTATGGGTTTGTTGACTTTGAATGTTCCAGAGCAGAAGCGCAGGTTGTTGCTGCCCTCGGGCAACTGATACCACTGCATCTGGCCGCTCACGATGAAGCGGTTCGTCCTGCCCTGTTTGTTCACGAGCGCCTGCTCGGTCAGGATCGCCGTGCCGCGGGAAAACTCCGCCTGATACAGGTTGTAGACATAGGCGAATCTTCGTTCCACCGTGCCGTTCCGCGTTGTCACGGCGGCAGTCTCAGGAAAGAAGAGCGGAAACACGGTGGTCACATGCGCGCCCGTCCTCGCATTCACAATCTCAATGCTGTCTCCGCGCGCGTCGACGTTGGGATGAAACGCCAGAACCAGATTGCGGTAGTTGGTTACTCCAGCACGCCCCGCCCATTCGAGGATCAATGTGCGATCGTTTAT
>Ga0196970_1000556_pt1 | contig 41161 bp, 33 predicted proteins | sample S1v_513CmetaG_FD_148672 | JGI IMG/M metagenome (GOLD analysis project Ga0196970, IMG submission 148672) | Soil microbial communities from Anza Borrego desert, Southern California, United States - S1+v_5-13C | ecosystem: Environmental > Terrestrial > Soil > Desert | place: USA: California... | reverse complement strand
GGAAGACTTTCGAATAGACATCATGATAGACAGCGGGCCTGCAGCGAGGTCCATACAACTAAACATCAGCCCCTTTACGCTGGTGGGTGCTACTACCAGATCCGGATTGCTTACGGCGCCGCTGCTGAGCAGGTTCGGGATAAAATCGAGACTGGACTATTATACCAAGGATGTACTGCAGGGAATCATCATGAGAGCAGCAAACCTTCTGCAGGTGCGCATTACATCGGACGCGGCAATGGAGATTGCGGGAAGAAGCAGGGGTACGCCCCGTATAGCAAACGCACTGCTGAGAAGGATGAGGGATTTTGCACAGGTGCTCGGCAATGGAGTAATTGACCTTGCTATAGTAGCGCATGGGTTGAAGGCGCTGAACGTAGATGAAAACGGACTGGACGAGATGGACAACAGGATACTGGCAACACTGATAGATAAATTTAAAGGAGGTCCGACGGGTATCAGCAATATAGCAACTTCAGTAGGTGAAGAAGCGGGAACGATAGAAGAAGTGTACGAACCCTTCCTGATACAGGAGGGCTATATAGTAAGAACACCAAGAGGCAGAGAAGCAACTGAGAAGGCCTATAAGCACCTGGGCAGGAATAAGCCGAATGTGGGACCAAGCCTGTTTTAAGATTGCGGGAAAGCGGTGCTGAAGAGCTTATCGACAAAAGCGGCCCAGGTATACTTTTCCTTTTCCCTAAGAATGTTCTCGTGTAAAGCAGGAATAGAACCCGGCTGAAAGAAATGAAGGATAGCCTCTGCGAGTGAAGCAGGATCAGGGTTGGCTATAAAGCCTGTCTTTCCATCAGGAACTACCTCTGCAAGTCCTCCGACGTTGGTGACTACCATTGGCTTTTCGAAGTGATAGGCGACCTGGGTGATGCCGCTCTGTGTGGCGGTACGATAGGGTTGCACTACCAGATCCGCAGCACTGAAATAGTAGCGAACCTCATCATTGGGGATGAACTCAGTGAAGAGGACTACCTGATCTTTTACCTGCTCAAGTAATTCGGCATAGGCCTCCCTGTCATCGTAAAACTCGCCAGCTACAATGAGCTTCAGGTTTTGCTGTTTAATGCGATCATCCTGCATTGCCTGTAGTAGCAGATCGAGACCCTTGTAGCGCCTGATGAAGCCGAAGAATAGAAGATACTTGCCGTTGGGATCGAGGTTGAGCTTTGCACATGCCTCTGCTTTTGAAACACCACTGCCGTAGTTGTCGTACAGCGGGTGAGGTGTAAACGACGCAGGTTTATCCGTAAAGGTCTTCAAGTCTCGCAATACATCCCTGCTCATGGTGAGGAATGCATCTACAGGCTTGATGAAATACTGAGTGAAGTGCCTATCACCGGGGCGATGCTCATGAGGAATGATGTTGTCTGCAATGCAAAGAATGCGCGAGTGCTTATTCTTCCTGATGCCGGAAAGGATAGTGCCGAGTGAGGGACCCATAAAAGGCAGCCAATAACGAACGATGACGAGATCGGGCCGGGCATGGCGAATGAGCTTACCGACTTTCAGCCAATTGAAGGGATTGATGGAGTTGATAACCGTTTTTATTGTGAGTCCGCGGGGTGCCGGCTCGTCAGTAAACTGGGACTTGCCGGGGAAAAGGAATGAGGGGTACTGAAGCGAAAAAGAGTAGATGGTGACGGTATGACCCTGCTCCTGTAGCACGGAGGCAAGCCGTTCGTTGAAGGTGGAAATGCCACCACCACGAAGCGGATGTGCGGGGCCTATGATTGCTATGTTCATCGATACATTCGTTTAAAATCTTCCTGCGCCTGAAGATAGTCGGAAGGGACGCCAATATCAATAAAGTACCCCTCATGTACCTGCGCGCAGAACAACCCGTCAGCGACGAAAGCTTCCAGGTAATCCTTCTCAAAAGAAAATTTGTCCGGCAACGTACGCGTACTGAACCCCATCCTATTGACAATGTAGACCCCGCCGTTAATAAGGCCAGACTCCTGGTACTTCTTTTCCTGAAAAGAGCTAATGACACCACTGTTGTCTACGACAACAGAGCCATAACGATCGAACCGTTCCATATGTTTTAACGCAAGCGTAGTTTCAGCACAAGCATTCGTGTGAAAGGCGAGCAGGGAGGAAAGCGAAACATCGAACAAGGTGTCACCGTTCAGCACAGCTACATTATCTTCTGAAGCCTGCTGCATAGCTAGCCTGATGCCACCACCGGTGCCCAATGGCTGATGCTCCAGCACTTGATCGACAATGAAGGGAACTTGCTGCTGAGCTACCCACTGCAAGATATGATCGTGCATGTAGCCAAGAGATAGAATGACACGAGTACAACCCTGCCGTTGTAAGTAACTAAAAACGTGGTGCAGGAAAGGATGACCGGCGACGGGAGCCATGCACTTCGGCATATCACCGATAGCTGACCTTAACCGAGTGCCGAGGCCACCTGCAAGAACAATACACTCCATGAGCCCCTATATTAAATACTCCAGGCGAAGAGCCCTCTTTCTGTGAACTGATAAGGACGCAGCACGCCACCGAATTGAGTGAGTGCTTCGCGGACTTTATAACTGGTGTTGGCAGGGCAATAGAACATCATGAAACCACCGCCGCCCGCGCCGGAAATCTTACCACCGGTAGCACCCGCAGCGAGTGCTGATTCATACATCTCATCCATCATAGAATTAGAAATACCCGATGCCATTTGCTTCTTGTATCGGAAACCAAAGTCGAGTATCGGACCAATCTCATCGACATGACCACGGAGCATTGCTTCCTTCATCATCCGGGATTGCTCCTTTAGCTGGTGCATAGCCTCAATGGACTGCTGATTCTTATCGACAACGTTCTTGCTTTGGGCTTCGATGATGGTAGATGACAAGCGACTGGTAGCGGTGAAATAAAGCAGGAGATTGTTTTCCAGCTCGTACAGATACTTTGGCTTGATGCGGAGAGGATTCACAATGACCTTATCGTCGCTGTAGAACTCCATGAAATTGACACCACCGAACGTAGCAGCATACTGATCCTGCTTACCGCCCGCCATTCGCAACTCCAGCCGTTCGACCTCGTAGGCCATGTGCGCCATATCGTAATCGCCAAGTGGCAGCCTGAGCCATTCAGCAAAAGCACCAAGAATAGCGACCGTGAGCGTAGAAGAAGTGCCAAGACCTGACCCTGCCGGAGCATCGACATATGTGGTGAGCTTAAACCCGGATGGAAGTGGCCCGTGGTCAGCAACTATTCGATTATAAACACCCTTAGCGAGATCGAGGTGACCATCAATAGGTAATGAATCTGCAAGCGAATAGGTTGCTACTTCGTTTCTGTCGATAGCCTCTATGATGACCTCCCGAACCTTCAGGAGCTCGATGGTAGCATAAGCATATAGGGAAATAGTAGCATTGAGGATAGCTCCGCCATAGAGATCGCAATAGGGGCTGACATCTGTGCCTCCGCCGGCAAGTCCGATACGTAAAGGAGCTTTACTTCGATAGATCATTCAACGTTAATAATAATGCGGAAAAATAGTGAAATAAAAGTAAGCGGGAGTAAACGGCTGAAAGCGACTGAGTATTACCCTGTGAATGGAGTATATATAGTTCCATTACCTTTGCATGCTACAACTACTGAACATGGCTAATAAAGAATATAAGTTAGGAACAAAGCTGATACATGCAGGAGTGAGTCCGGACCCTACGACGGGTGCAATAATGACACCCATCTACCAGACATCGACCTATGTGCAGGACGGTCCGGGGAACCACAAGGGATATGAGTATGCCAGGACCCAGAACCCGACGAGGACTGTGCTACAGAACGCATTAGCAGCAATAGAGAACGGGAAATACGGGCTGTCGTTTGGCAGCGGTATGGCGGCAACAGATGCGGTAGCCAAACTGCTGATGCCCGGAGACGAAGTGATAGTAGCGAACGACCTATATGGCGGAACGTACAGGATATTTACCAAGGTTTTCCAGAACTATGGAATCAAGTTCCACTTCATAGACATGAGTGACACAGAGAACATCAGGAAACATGTGAACAGCAATACGAAGATGATATGGGCGGAGACGCCAACGAACCCGCTGCTGAACATAATAGACATAGAAGGCTGCAGCAAGATAGCGAAGGAACATAAGCTGCTGCTGGTGGTGGACAACACATTTGCATCGCCTTACCTGCAGAATCCGCTGAACTTGGGAGCTGATATAGTGCTGCACTCTGCCACCAAATACCTGGGCGGACACTCGGACGTGGTGCACGGCGCACTTATAGTGAATGATGCCGAACTGGACGAGAAGCTGAGATTTATACAGAATAGTTGCGGTGCAGTACCCGGCCCACATGACGCGTGGCTGGTACTGAGAGGGATAAAGACACTACACGTGCGGATGCAGCGGCACTGCGAGAATGGACGGGCAATAGCGGAGTTTCTGCGCAGCCATCCTAAAGTAGAGAGGGTCTATTGGTGCGGATTTGAAGATCATCCAAACCATGACATAGCCAAGAAGCAGATGAGGGACTTTGGCGGAATGATGTCGTTCACCCTGAAAGATGATAGCATAGAAGCTGCTAACAGTGTACTAAGCAAGACGCAACTGTTCTCCCTGGCGGAGTCGCTAGGTGGTGTTGAGTCGCTGATCGGGCATCCGGCGAGTATGACTCACGGTTCGATTCCGAGGGAGGAGCGTATCAAGAACGGACTGATGGACTCGCTGATAAGACTGAGTGTGGGGATAGAAGATGTGGAGGACCTTATAGAGGATCTGAGGGAGGCGCTTGGATAGGTGGGAAATTATGAATTATGAATTATGAATTATGAATTATGAATTATGAATTGTGAATTGTGAATTGTGAATTATGAATTGTGAATTACAAATTCCAGGACTAAAATTCTGAATTCCTGATTCTTTGAAATGTTGAGGCTGCGGTGCAGCCTCTTTTTTATAGTACGCTCCACCAGATGCTGCGGTGGGCGAACTGCCCCCATTTGCTGACGCTGGCGTTGATGGCGTCGTACATTTCCTTTTGTGTGACTTTTTTGCCTTTCTCTGGAGGTGTTATCTCCTCTGGCTTAACAGTAGCGACTTCGACCTTTGTAGCGATCCAGGTGGAGTAAAGGCGGGGTATTGCAATCTCCAGTATCATACCAGGCAAGCCAGCAAACATTTCGGGGCCACCGGAGGCAAGGATATCTTCGGTATAGAAGGCAACTACGTAAACACTATCGCATATACGCGCTACTGCTTTGCGGCATTTGTAGTTAGCGATGGTGCGGACCTCATCGAGGATCTTCCAGCGAAGCGTACGAATGCTGTCATTGATGAGGAACTTCTCCTCAAAAACCTTCTTGGAAGCAGCAACGCGATCGGCTTTGAAATCTGTGTACACAATATTCTCTGCCGCAGGGCTATTGGCCCACATGCTTTTTACTACATTCTCAGGCTCGCGGCCAGGCTTGTACAAACTGGCAGCGGTGGTGAAGGTATAATCGAAGTAGCTGACATTGAACTTCGGCATCTGGGCTTTCATCTTCTCGAACCAGGTCTTGTTGTCATCATCCATCATATCCTCCATCTGTCGGTGGATGTTGACCTTTCGTTCGAACTCTATTTTTCCTTCCTCAGTAAACTGGGCCTTTGCCAGCATGGAAGTACAGAGGGATATGCAAAGGAGCAGGATAGCTTTCATAGATTGATTACTTAATGATTATTTGTGAACCTTCTTCAGATGGTGCAGCCATGGCAGGTGATTTGGTGAAATTCCAAATCAGGCTGAGCATGCCGTAACGATTGATGGTGTTGTAGCTCTCCTGGTAAACAGTATTGCCGGAGACGTATCTCTGGAAGCCAATATTCTGATTGAGGATGTCATTGACATAGGCACGGAGTTCCAGATTATCTCCTTTCAGGAATTTGCGACTGAGGTAGGCATTCCAGAACAGCGCATTGTTGTTGCCATTAAATCCAGCAACCTCCTCTCGGATGTTCCAGTCTACCTCAGTGCCTACCTCAAACTTATAGGGGAGCTGAACACTTCCTTCGAGGCCTAAGTTGTAGGTGAAGTAATTTGTTGTAATGCTATTGATGCTGGATTTGCTGGTATTGTAGGTGACGGATGGCCTGAAGCTGATATCCAGTTTCTTCTCTTTGTTGTAGCTCGCATCCAGCCGCAAGGTGAAATTATTATTGTGGTTTACGTTGCGTACGTCATTAATGTAACTAACGTAGCGGCTAACCCCGATATTCGTTCCCAAGCCTGCCCTCATATTCAGCTTGCGGAACTCTTTTCCGTAACCGCCATAGAAATAGCCATTGTAGTTACCGTCTACGTTGATATACTTATAGAACCTGATGCGGTTGGTGTCTATGGTTTCTGATCTGCTGATATCATCATCTATGAAAGTAACTCCACCACCCATGTAAGTGTAGGTGCCGGAGAGGATCTTATAATCATTGAACCTGGCGTTAATACGGTGACTAAACTTCTGCCGAAGGTCCTCGTTTCCGATTGACACATGCAAGGGGTCTTGGTTTTGACGGATAGGCTGGATCTGCTCGATCGTTGGCTGCTGTGTAGAACCGTTGTAGTTGATGGAGAAACTCCGTTGCTGTGCAGGTCGGTAAACGAAGGAAACTTTTGGAAAGAAATTGGTATAGTTGCGAGTGAACTCCCTGCCACTAAAGTTGTCTACTTGCTTAAACCCAGTGGCTGCAACGGAACCGCCGAAGGAAAAGTTCACCTTCTTGAACACAAACCTCAGGTTTGAGCCACCTGCATTTGTCAACACATTAAAATCATACTTGCTGCTAAAGAGACTGTCTATGATGTCGTATTCTCCGTCGGTGCCTGCGTTAAATGATATCCTGTTAGCGTAGCTATTGTTGACGGTAAGACCGTAATTGACTTCCAGGAACATCACTTTAGAGAGCGGTTCTGTATAAGAAGCAGTTCCAGTCAGATTAAACTCCTTTGACTCATTCTCCTTTCTCTGGTTAATAAATATTCGCGAATCCTGGATATCATAGAGATGAATGTCTGAAGACAAGAAGCCTTCACTTGTATTTTCACGGTACCTTTCGTCAAGTGTAACAGACAAGGTTCTACCCTTCTTCTGAAACTTCTTTCGATAGGCCATGGTTGCATTAATGTGTTTTGTGGTAGCATCAGTTACCATATTGCGTACATTCTCATTAAAAAGAACGTCAGAAGAATCCCGTGACTGCACATCAAAATGCGTTCGTGTATTGGTATTGGCATATCCTGCGTTTGCCGTTATTTTGAGCGAAGAAGTTGAGTCAACCTTCCATTCGAAAAGTCCATCGACCCGGTGCCTGTCGCCTGTACTGAAGGAGTTGTTGTTTTCAACAGTGTAGTACTGGCCACCAGTATCATTGTACTGTGTAATTGTGTTGCCGATTTTTTCAATATTCTGCCTGGCAAAGCGATAGTTTGAACTGAGGTGGAGCTTATCTTCATTCCATTTGTTGGAATAATGCAAACCGCCGGTCCATGCTACAGGGATACCCTGACCGGTGTACTGACCGTTCCAACCTACATTTTCATCATCGGATCCCCCGGTAATGTAAACCATATCACCGTCGCCAAAGTCGACTACATTGCTACCGCTGCTGCCATACTTATCTCTGTCCTGCCATCCCAGCCCCATCTTACCCGTGTTTGCTACTATACCGAAGGCAGATAGTTTCCGTTTTGCCTTAAAGGCATTGATCATGCCCTGGTTTTCGAAAAAGCCATCTGTGCCACCGCCAACATTCAGCTTTCCGAAGTAGCCCTTCTTCATGTTTTCCTTAAGATGCAAATTGATCGTTTTCTCGCGGGTACCATCATCTATACCAGTGAACTCTGACTGGTCGCTCTTCTTATCGAATACCTGAACCTTCTCAACTGTTTTTGCCTGGAGGCTTTTCGTTACAACTGCAGGATCGTCGGTGAAGAACTCCTCTCCATCTACAAGAATCTTCTGCACCTTTTCTCCCTGAGCAACCACTTCGCCGTTCTTATTGACCTGTATACCAGGGAGCTTTTTGAGTAACTCCTCTACAGTAGCGTTTTCGCGAACACCGAAGCTATCCGCCATGTATTCAACCGTGTCACCTTTAATCTTGATAGCCCCAATCTGCTGCTTGAGCACAAACTCGCTGAGGAGATGTGACTTTGAAACCATTGGTATGGTACCCATGTCTAAGGAAGGCTTCTCTGCGGTTAGCGAAACGATGTCGACATAATCAGCGAAGCTTGGGAATGATATCATTACGATGTATTTCCCAGCACTATCAGCAGTTACTGTGAAGCTACCGTCCGGCTTACTCCTTGTAAATGATTCGAGGATGGAATCTGATGCACGGATAAGCGTGATCGTGGACAGGTGCAGTTCCCTTGCGTTTAGCGTATCGGAAACACGCCCGGTAACATTAAATGACTGGGCTGGAGCGACAGACGCACAAAGAAGAGACAGAACACATAGGATGAGCGGCGAGAATATTTTCATTGCTGGCTGCTAATGATTTAAGCATTGGCCTAACAAAAATTGAGGTAATACTTAATATTTCAAACACTTTCAAATGTTAAAGTTCTGAAAAGGGGGAGGTAGAGGGGGAGGCGGTCTAATTTACCGACCTCATCTGTTGTTTATAAACTTCAGGTCTCGACCGGTTCTCTGCTATACCCAAAGCCTCGTAGATGTAATCCTGCGCAACTGTACGTATGCTTAATCTGTTTATGTTCCCGTTCTCGGCGGAGGGGTTGATGCGGTTGGACAGTAAGATAAATATAACCCCTGTGGCGGGGTCTGCCCAACCACAAGTTCCAGTGAACCCCTGATGGCCAAAAGTGTAACCACTTGCACGGTTTCCTGTAGGACCTGCATCATTACGGTCGGCAGCAGGCTTGTCGAAGCCTAAGCCCCTACGGCTGATCTTGCTATTGTAAGCGATGAACTTTTCTACAGTCTGCTCTTTAAAAAAGCGCTTGCCATTGTACGTGCCACCATTGAGCAGCATCTGAAATACCGCTGCGGCATCTTCAGCAGAGGCGAACAATCCTGCATGTCCGGCGACCCCACCAAACATCGCTGCTGCCTGGTCGTGCACATAACCTCTGATGACCTGCTTGCGAAACAACAAGTCATTTTCTGTTGCTGTGATGTCTGAAAGCTTGAATTTTTTTAGCGGGTTGTAAGTAATGCGCCTTAAGCCCATGGGTTTATAAAACTGCTCTTCAACATAAACATTTAGTTGCTTGTTGGTAATCTGTTCAACCAATGCAGCCAGAAATAGGAAGTCGAGATCGCTATAGACATATGCCGGTGTACGATCAAGAGGGCTTTCCAGGATCCTTTTCCAGACCGTATCAGGATAGTCATTCCGCAGATACATATTCTTTGCAACAGGAACACTATGACTGGAACTTCTCTTTTTGCTGTATAACCTACTATCGGGATTACCTGTGGAATCGATAGTTTCTTTATAGAAGGGAATCCAGGCTTTTAGCCCTGCCTGATGCAGAAGCAGGTCGCGTACAACTATATCGGATTTATCGGTTCCCCTGGTCCATGGGAGGTAATCTGACAAAGTCCGGTTCAGATGTAATTTACCCTGTTCTACTAGCCTCATAACTGCCAGAGTAGTAGAAAGGACCTTGGTCATTGAGGCCACGTCATACATGGTAAATAGTTCTACGCCCTTCTCCTTGGTGTAATCATAATAGCCGAATGCTTCGTCGTAGAATATCTTCCCGTCTTTTGCTGCGAGAATTCTGCATCCAGGGAAGGCTTTACTTACAATACTTCTTTGAATAAACATGCTTAGCTTATCCAACGCTTTGGGGTCTACCACGCCTGCATCTTTGACAAACATCACCTTTTGGAGCTTGTCTACTTTTGCCGGAGAAGAAATAACTTCAGAAAGTACCCCTCCACCGCTTTTAACCGCGGCCGCCCGTGCCATACCTGGGCAGGGAGTAACGGGGAGTGTGCCTTTTGCGGCTGCCTCGCTCAACAGAACTCTGGCTACAACCTCGTTGGTGATACTGTCATCTTCGTAGGACACGACAATAGAGCCTGCATTACAAAAGTTTTTCAGGAGGTATGCATTCCCCAGGACAACGAACACTACCTTCTTATTCTTCTGAAGTTGCTTCAGGAACGCTACCTGTGCTGCATCCAGTCCATAGTTTCCGCCGGAGGGGTAAAAAGCCATATTGTGAACGGCCACGATTGTTACGTCGTTATCCTTAAGTGATGCTTTCACCTTTTCGTAATCAGCAGGTTTACTGCCTTTTGGCAACCAGTTTGAGCGAAGACCCTTTATAGAACTCTTAAGCGCAGTATATAATTGGCTCTGTGTGGCATTGACGCCAATGAAGCCTACATCATTACCCGAAGCGATCTTGCTCAGTAGCTTATTCTGATCCGTCACTAATGTTACAGCACTTTCAGTTGCCAAGGCTCTGATAGCATCAGCCTCGCTATTCAGATCAGCAAGGATATTGGTGGGATCAATAGGAACAAAGTTGTTAAGGCCAGCGTTGAACTTGGCTGCCAGTATTCTCTTGACGCTTCTTTCGAGTTGTGTTTCACTAACGGTACCTGCTTTCAGCGCAGCCTGTATCCGTCCAATAGCGACCGGAACATTCTGGGAGAATAACAACACGTCATTACCGGCAGCGAAGGCACGAAGATCAACTTCACCAGGTTCATAATACTTTGCCACACCCTGCATGTTCAATGCATCTGTGAAGACGAGCCCTGAGAAACCCATCTGGTTCTTCAGAACATTAGTAATGGTGTTACGGGACAAAGTCGTAGGTTCATGCTTACCCGTTCCAAGTGCGGGAACCTCAAGGTGTGCTACCATAACACTCTGCACGCCGGCATTGATCAACCTGCGGAAGGGGTAGAGCTCCAGCGTATCGAGCTGTTTCAGGGACTTGCTTATGACCGGCAGATCATGGTGAGAATCAGTTTCTGTGTCGCCATGGCCGGGAAAGTGCTTCGCACATGCCATTACGCCGTTATCCTGCAAACCATTCATGTATGCAATTCCCAGCCGGGCGACAAGTCTTTTGTCCTCGCCGAATGACCGGGCATTGATTATAGGGTTGTTTGGATTGTTATTTACATCAACAACCGGAGCAAAGTTCACATGAACCCCGAGCCTTTTACATTGACGAGCGATTGCAGCACCCAAGCGGTAAGCGATAGAAGAATCTGCAGTGGCGCCCAACATCATCTGACGGGGGAAATCACGAACACCTTTAAGACGCATACCGAGGCCCCATTCAGCATCCATGCCCACGAGTAAGGGCACCTGAGCCATCTGCTGGTACTTATTAGTCTGCTTTGCCTGGCTGACAGGATCACCCTGCATGAAGATCACTCCACCTATCTGCCCTTTGGTAACCAGTTCGGTAATAGCCGCCTCATTGTAGTCCTTGCCACCGGAATAAGCGGCAACCATAAATAACTGGCCTATTCGTTCCTGAGTACTCAAGCGGCTGTATACGCTATCTACCCACTTAGTTCTGGCATTACCCGCCGGGTCTGACACCACTTTCACCTGGGCAAGTGCAACTACCTGACACAACAAAATTCCCACTGAAAGCAGCGAAACAAAACCTCCTTTAGCCATCTAACAAAAATAGAAGAAAGGCTGTTAAAGGCTGAATAAAAAAGGTAACCGCAATATCTTGAAAGAAATTGCGGTTTCTGTTGACCCACTATGTGCACTGTATAACACTAAACAAAGCGTATAACCATCACGACACAAATGTATTCACACCTATATGCCTAAAAAATGATCTTTATCAGCTGATCTTATGTTGTTCATCATCCGGATGACCCGCTTTAAGGCCCGATACCTACCGATAAACTACCGGAGACAGGTTTGAATAAGAACCATATAAGGAATGCAAGTGGCTAAATCATAACTTTACGCAAATTTACAAAGGGACTGTGGGAGACGTAATTCAGCTATTATCAGACCATTTAGCGAACCAGATAGCAGCAGGTGAGGTGATACAGCGCCCTGCATCAGCCGTTAAAGAATTACTGGAAAATGCCATAGATGCAGGAGCGACAGAAATACAGCTGGTAATCAAGGATGCAGGAAAAGAACTAATACAAGTAATAGACAATGGATGTGGCATGAGCCCTACTGATGCAAGAATGAGCTTTGAACGCCACGCGACGTCGAAGATCAAAAGCATCGAAGACCTGTTCAAGATCAGGACCATGGGATTCCGTGGAGAGGCGCTTGCATCGGTGGCGGCCGTTGCCCAGGTGGAACTCAGGACTTGCAAGCATGGCAGTGAGCTAGGAACGAGATTATGCATTGAAGGGACTGAGGTGAAACTACAGGAACCGTATGTTACCGGACCGGGGACTAACCTGATGGTCAAGAACCTCTTTTTCAATGTTCCTGCACGTAGGCATTTCCTGAAAAGTAACAGTACAGAATTCAGGCATATAATAGATGAATTTACCCGTATAGCACTAGCCCATCCAAAGATAGCTTTCCGATTGTGGCACAATGGAGTAGAACAATTTCATCTGGAGGCAGGGAACCTCAAGACCAGAATAGTAGGTTTGTTAGGCGGCTCCTACGAGAAGAACCTGGTTCCGGTGGAGGAACAAACTGACCTGCTGAATATATCCGGGTTTATCGGAAAACCAGAAGCAGCCACCCGGACTCGTGGAATGCAGTTCTTTTTTATCAACAACCGGTTTATAAGAAACCCTTACCTGCACCATGCGGTGACCACTGCTTACGAGGGCCTTATTGAAAAGGAATCATTTCCATTCTACGTGTTATTCCTGGAGGCTGACCCGGCGAGAGTGGACGTGAATGTGCATCCTACCAAACAGGAAGTAAAGTTTGACGACGACAGGATGATGTACGCCTACCTGAATGCAGCCATCAAACACTCACTGGCCAGGTATAACATTGCGCCCTCGCTGGATTTTACACTGAATCCGCAGATAACACAACTAAGGTCAGTGCAGCTACCGCAAAGCACACAGGAAAAAGAGTCTGTGGAAAAAGGCTACCTGTACAACACATTCACACAGCGTAACCAGGCACACCTGATAGAACACAAGGACAGCAGACAACAATGGAAAGACCTGTACGAGATAGCCAGAAAGCCACAGGAGCAGGGAACACCCCAGTCAATGGGGAATACTGAGAGCCCCAGCGCACCGCTGCTACATAATGACACCGGAATACCTGTGAACAGTCAAAATGTTCTGGTGGTACAAGGTGCGATGCTTATTACAACTGTGAAGTCAGGGCTAATGATCATACACATCCGGAGAGCGCAGGAACGCATCTGGTATGAAAGGCTGCTGGAGGAATGGAACAGCGGCCATACACCGAGTCAGCAGTTGCTATTTCCTGTATCTTATGACCTGCCCCCGCAGGATGCCCTGCTTCTGAATGAAGTAATCGCTGACCTGTCAAGGATCGGATTTGATATTGCGCCTTTTGGTCAGAACACATTTGTGGTGCAGGGCGTACCTACTGCGCTGCCATCCGGAGAGGAAAAAAACGTCCTTGACGAAGTAATTGAGCAGTTAAGACATGAGTCACACGATGCTGTGGGTCAACGATCAGACAAGCTTCTGAGGCAACTTGCCTGCAGGCTATCGAGGAACAAACATGCCATTCAGCAACCAGAGGGCCAGCAGGCGCTGATAGACGAACTTTTTGCCTGTAAGCAGCCGGAGTACACCCCTGAAGGAAAGAAAGTGTTTTCGCTGCTGAGGAAAGAAGCGCTTGATGAAATCCTCGGCTAGTCACCATTGTAAAAATGTATAATTTGCACGCCCATCCAGATCTGTAACAAAAATTATGTCCGTTTCAAAGTTCTACCCTTTAAAAGTAAAAGAAGTAAGACCCGAAACTGCTGATTGCGTGTCAGTGGCACTGGAAGTGCCTGAGGACCTACAAGCCTTGTTTCAGTTCGCCCCGGGCCAGTACCTCACGTTTAAGAAACACGTTCAGGATGCTGAGATCAGGCGGTCTTACTCAATATGCTGCAGCCCGAATGACAATGAACTCAGAGTGGCTATTAAAAAAGTAGAGCAGGGTAAATTCTCCGGCTTTGCGAACCAGGAACTTAAGCCGGGCGACATCCTGGACGTTATGCCGCCGATGGGTAAGTTCTCTCCCAAACAGACAGAAAAAACACACAAGCAATATCTCGCTTTTGCGGCGGGCAGTGGTATTACACCCATCATGAGCATCATGAAGTCGGTGCTGGAGAATGAGCCTCAAAGTCACTTCACCCTGGTGTATGGCAACAGAAACCGCAATACAATCATCTTCCGGGAGGCTATTGAAGGGCTGAAGAACAGGTATATGCAACGCCTACGCATCTATCATATCCTTAGCAGAGAAACGATGGACGCTCCCCTCTTTAATGGGCGGATAGATGCAAGCAAAGCACTGGACCTAAGCAAGACACTGATCGACATCAATACAATAGATGAAGCCTTTATCTGCGGGCCAGAGGACATGCTGATCTCTGTAAGGAAACAGCTTGCAGAGCTTGGCATGCCATCTGAAAACATACATATAGAGCTATTTACTTCTCCTGACCAGCCAAAGGAAACGCATGAAAAGTGGCTGAAAGAACATGGTAAGGACAGCGCCAGCATGAGCAAAGTCAGCATCACGCTAGACGGTGCAACCTTTGAAATGGATCTTGCCTTCAACGGAGATAGCATACTTGATGCCGCCCTGAAAAGCGGTGCGGATCTGCCCTATGCCTGCAAAGGAGGGGTTTGTGCTACGTGCCGTGCAAAGGTGGTTGAAGGGGAAGTTGAAATGGAAGTTAACTACTCGCTGGAAAAGGATGAGCTGGCAAAAGGCTTTGTGCTAACCTGCCAATCGCACCCTAAGACAGAACGGGTAGTGGTTGACTTTGATGCCCGGTAACTAACCTTCTACCAGCAGGCAAGCTCCGTGATATAGCTGCGCCTTCCAAGCCGCCGGCTTACTCAGGTCGCAAGGTGATACCCATATCCGATCGTGTTGTGCGTCTCAGCGCGAGTGAACCTCCCCCGCTTGCGCACACTTCTACCCTCGCCCCCTCCGAAGGGGGACACCCGTGTTGTCCGATTCCTGTTGTGACTCAAAGGGAGTGAACCTCCCCGCTTCCGTACACTTCCATGCCTAGCCCCGTTACTTTGCTGTGCCTTAGAGTGGTGGCCGTCTCATTTGCTTTTTCTCAGATTCCCTGCGCTTAGATTCAAGTCGTCGTTCTTTTGCTGCTTTTGAAGGCCTCGTAGGTCTTCTTTTCTTTGGCTTAATGATGCTCGCAGATACCATATCCGTCATCTTCCTCAGTGCTATCTCCTTATTTTCCAACTGTGAACGTGATTCGCTGCTCTTTACTGCCAGGTACCCGTCTTTGTTGATCCTGTTCTTTAGTTTATCCAGTATTAGTTCCTTTTCTTCGGGAGTGAATGCCAGCGATGCCGGAACACGCCACCATGCTTCTGCCATGGTTTCCACCTTGTTTACATTCTGACCGCCCTTACCTCCGCTTCTTGCAGTCTTGAAGAACACCTCCCGTTTAAAATCCCTTTCCATAGTGCAATTTAGGAACGTCCGATCCAATGCAACCCAATCTTCCTGTCACCCATATTAGAAATCCTCTTCTTCATCATCTTCATCTACAGTGCCGAAGTTCATATTGAGCATACTGCCTAATATGTCGCCAAAGCTATAGCCACCGCTTTCGATTCCTTTTTTGCTAATCAATGAGTATTCAGCCAGACCATGAAGCAGGAATTCCATTAACAATGCAGCCTGGGCCTCATCCGCATTGGGGTAATACCTTTTGACAGCAGCATGCAGTCCATCTACCTGGTAAAGACGCTGAATGTAAGCTGCGTCCGTTTCATCTTGCAGCAGGGTAAGTTCCTGACCCTTGCCAAACCAGTCTATAACCGGCTGGTAAGGACTTGCCTTCGTTTTCCTATTGTGTGCCTCGTTGCCTGTGCGTTTGAACGACTGCGGATCGGGGAAATACTGTGTGAACAGAGAGCGAATAGATTGACCGATCAGCCGGAAGGCGACGTTTGTTGGACCTTCCTGCTCTCCTTCATATACCAGTTCTATCTTTCCAGTTATCGCTGGCATAACACCGATGAAGTCGGCTATGCGAACTATCGTTCTCTTGTTATTCTCCTTCAGCGCCCTTCGCTCGGCCGTACTAACCAGGTTTTCATATGCGCTGATGGTAAGGCGGGCGGATACTCCACTCTTCTGGTCTACGTACTCACTTTTGCGTGCTTCCATGGCTATCTGCTCTACCAGCATGCTACACAGATCCGGCACTACCACCCTTTGCAGTTGCTCGGCAAGTACGTCTGCCTCCTGCTCGGTTATTGCTTTGGACAGCTCAACTGTTTTGGGGTAGTGCGTTATTATCTGGCTTTCGATCCTATCCTTCAGTGGTGTAACGATGCTACCCCTGTTGGTGTAGTCTTCAGGATTTGCTGTAAATACGAACAGGATATCGAGCGGCAACCTTAGCTTAAACCCTCTTATCTGAATATCACCTTCCTGCAGGATGTTGAAGAGTGATACCTGAATCCTTGCCTGCAGGTCGGGCAATTCGTTGATCACGAATATTCCTCTGTGTGATCTTGGAATGATACCGTAGTGTATGACCCGCTCATCAGCAAAGCTTAGTCTGAGGTTTGCCGCTTTGATAGGATCCACATCGCCTATCAGGTCCGCCACCGATACATCGGGGGTAGCAAGCTTCTCGCCATATCGCTCACTGCGGTGCATCCACCTAATCGGAGTCTCATCACCCTTTTCATTAATCAGGTCCCTGGCATAGAGGGAGATGGGCGCAAAGGGATTATCGTTTATCTCACTGCCTTCCACAACAGGCACCCACATGTCCATCAGGTTTACGATCTCGCGAGCCATTCTTGTCTTTGCCTGTCCACGGAGGCCAAGAAACAGGATGTTGTGGCGCGAAAGGAGTGCCCGTTCCACATCCGGGATAACCGTATCCTCGTAACCGAGTATGCCCTTAAATATCTGCTGCTTCTGCTGAATAGACTGAATGAGATTCTCCCTGATCTCCTGCTTGACGGTCCTGTTCCTGTAGCCCGATTTCTTTAACTCTCCAAGTGTATTTACGTTTGGCTGCTGCATTTACTTCGTCTGTTTTATCCCTATGATAAAGATAGCAGAACCCACGGTTCCTAAAAAAGTTGTTTGGCATAAAGGGATAAAGTCATTCGATGTAGCTACTCATCATAGGTTCCGAGCTCCAGCATTTCGTCTAGTGCCATCACTTTCTTGGGAGGTATTGGGGTTTCTCTGAATTTTACTACGTACTCCGTCTTGTCACTACTCGATGCATAACTACCGGTGTATGTGTCACCCTTCAGCATGAGTTCCATTCCTCCGAGGTCTTCACTAAACAACCATGACCCATCGGGATTGCGAGAAACATCCATCTTTACATAGCCATCCTGGTCGCCGAATTTGAACAAGGCATCCCAGCTACAAATAACCTCCGGGCAGCCTCCTCTAATGTAGCGGACATATAGCTGCACCTGTATCTCATTGTCGAAGGTGCCTGTGTAGAACTTCCGCTCAACTACCTCTTTAAGCAGCGAAGGCTTATCAGTATCTTCATCGTCGCCCGTAACGTGGCCCTTTGCTTCGGCTGTGGTATCAACTATACCCAACTCCAAATTCCGCAGACGCTTCTTTTCTGCTGCGAGCTTCTCATGGAACTGGTCTTTGGTTGATGCCTGAAACACATTTGCCAACTCACCACCATACCACAGGTCATTGATCTGCATGATATCGAAAACAGTAAAGGCAAATGTTTTTCGTGTAAGCTGGTCTTTTACGAATACATACCCCAGGAAGCGCAATGGTGCAATCTTCTCATCCAGCAACCCCCGGCCGGTCCTGATCTTATCCAGCTCATACCTCAGAAAGATTATCCTATCCCAGTGAATGCCTGCAGCGGTACCCTGGCGAATGAAGTCTACAAAGTTCCTATCCAGCGCCTGCTTCATGGTTGAGTCGTAGTGCAGCCTTGCCTCGTAGTTCTCCTGCAGGTACTGCATCTTTCTGTAGGTTTCTGAACCCTTATCAGCATTCTCCATGATAAGCTGTGACATCATATCAAACCCCGGGAAGAGGTCTATGTAGGACCGGCTGTCTTTGTTTTGGAGGCTGATGATGAGGCTTTCTACCAGTTCAGCTTCCGACTTCACCTGGCTATTAGCAGTGTTATACTGCACCAACAAACAAACACACAGCAGGACTATGGAAAATAAAGGCTTCATACGATAAATATATTGAAATAAACAGCCAGCTGTGCTCCTTAAATGGCGGATACGCCGTTGTTTATGAACTACAAAGGTATTTCCGTCTATTCCGTTCTATCAGGAATGCTCGCCGATAATTTCCAAAACCCTTTCTGGTGGCCTGGCAATGATCGCTTTGTCACCCTTTTCTACCACCGGGCGCTGCATAAGCCCTGGATGTTGGAGAAGTATGTCGATCCATTGTTCTTCGACTATATTCTTACCAGCATATTCTTTTTCAAACAGTTCCTCCGTTGTTCGGACAAGGGTTGCCGCGGGTAACTCGAGCTTCTTTAGCAGACTTGAGAGTTCGTCGCGAGAAAGAGGATCTGAGAGATACCACCTTACGGTGTGGGGCACACCACGCTCCTGCAGTATCTCCAGCGCACCGCGACATTTGCTACATTCACCATTGTGGTATATGATCAATTCATCCATCAGGCAATTTTAAGGCCGTTGGACACAGCATGCGAAGGATTAAGCAGAACCACGCCACCCTGATCGCCAACGACGCCCAATACAAGGCACTCTGAAATAAAAGGGCCAATTTGTTTAGGCGGAAAGTTTACGACTGCAATGATTTGCCTGCCAGTCAGCTCTTCCGGTGCGTATCTTTCCGTTATCTGTGCTGAAGACTTCCTGATGCCGATCTCGTCACCGAAATTTATCTGAAGCTTGTATGCTGGTTTCTTTGCCTCCGGAAATGTCTCAGCTGAGATGATTGTCCCCACCCTTATGTCTACCCTTTCGAAATCTGTCCAGCTAATCTGTTCCATTAGTTGAAGGTCATTTCCTTTACGTCGTCAGCTATGGTGAGCCTGCCTGCTGTTTTAGTCTTTATCTCTTCGATAGTTACACCGGGTGCATGTTCTATGCAGACGAAACCACTTTCGGTAACATTGAAGACACCCAGGTCGGATACGATCTTGCGTACACACTTTAGGCCGGTGATAGGCAGGCTACACTTTGGCAGCAGTTTGGAATTGCCAGCTTTGTCTGTATGCTGCATTGCTACTATGATGTTCTGTGCTGCAGCTACCAGGTCCATAGCACCGCCCATACCTTTCACCATTTTACCGGGTATCTTCCAATTGGCTATATCGCCATTCTCTGCTACTTCCATTGCACCGAGGACTGTGAGGTCGACCTTACCGGCGCGTATCATGCCGAAGCTCATAGCGCTATCGAATATTGCTGATCCCGGAAGGGTGGTTATCGTTTGTTTGCCTGCATTGATCAGGTCCGGGTCTTCTTCTCCCTCGAAAGGGAAGGGGCCCATACCTAACAGGCCGTTCTCACTTTGCAGCACTACGTTTACACCTTCGGGTATGTAGTTAGCGACCAGCGTAGGGATGCCTATGCCAAGATTTACATAGAACCCGTCCTGCAATTCCCTTGCTATGCGTTGTGCTATTTGTTCTTTATTAAGCGCCATGTTTCTTAATTATGAATTGTGAATTATGAATTATGAATGTTCGCGGCTAAGCGCTACGCTTGCGAACTGTCCTTTGCTCTATACGCTTTTCATAATCCGTTCCCTGGAATATTCTGTGTACGTAGATACCTGGGGTGTGTATGCTGTTTGGCTCCAGTTCGCCGGGCTCTACCAGTTCTTCCACTTCTGCTATTGTTATCTTTCCTGCCATAGCCATCAGCGGATTGAAGTTGCGGGCGGTGTCTTTGTATATAAGGTTACCCATCCGGTCTCCCTTCCATGCCTTTACGATGGCGAAGTCTGACTTAAACGCATGCTCCAGCAGATAGTCCTTTCCGTCGAAGTTCCTTACCTCTTTACCGTCAGCCACCTCTGTGCCTACACCAGCCAGTACGTACACTGCAGGCATACCATAACCAGCGGCCATGCAACGAGTGGCTAACGTGCCCTGGGGAACCAGCTCTACCTCCAGCTCGCCACTAAGGAGCTGACGCTCGAACTCTGCGTTCTCACCCACGTAGGAGGCGATCATCTTTTTCAACTGGCGCTTTTGCAGCAATAGCCCCAGACCGAAGTCATCAACACCTGCGTTGTTGGATATGCAGGTAAGGTCGGTTACTCCTTTTCTTACCAGCGCATTGATGCAGTTTTCCGGTATGCCACACAAGCCAAAGCCACCGAGCATTAACACAGATCCTGATTCTATATCCTTGATTGCCTCATCAGCATTAGCTACAACTTTATTCATTTATGGCAAATTTTAGACGAAAATAGTAAATGATTAAGCAATGAGGCGGAGCTTATATACGGGTGAGTAGTATACCCTACAGTTGCACTTTCCTCCAACGTGTATCAAAGATACGGCGCTACCTGTCAGCCTATCTGACAGATGGCAATAATTTTCGGGAACCTGAATAAACATTAAACAAATCAGCAAAGCACCTGGGATATCCCGCCTTTGGAGCGCCTTAGAACCGCCTTTAAAGCGCCCTGGAACCGCCATTATATCCGGTTGGCAGACAATTGCCGATCGGAAGTGTCAATTAGAACTGCAATCCCAATGCAGTCTTAGTGTTATCTCATTCAAGTTTCAGTGTAATATTATTGGGGCGATATGCTGGAGCAATTGAGACTAAGAAATATCTGATGATGGCTGGTCAGTTTTGGTCAACGTCTTTCTTGGTCATATCAACAATCTTCCATCTTTCCCCAACACTATATAACAATAGATACTGATCAGCAGGCTTATGAAGTGTTAGCTCATACCAGTGGCCGACGTCCCTCATATCCAGCTTAAAATGTTCATTATCATAGCTGGTTGCGCCATGGAAGTAAAACCACCACCAGGTGCCCCACTGATTCAACGTAACCTTTATAACACTGTCATTTAATACATTGACGTGTGCTCCATTGTCGGCCGCTGTCATGTTATAAGACGCGACATCGTAAAGTTGCCCTGCTATTTTCTTCTGCCGCATGAGCTCATACGACAAGCCAAAGACACTGTGCTTATCCGAGCCAATCATTGGGATGCCCTCCATGTTTTCAGGTGGATTAAGGAGAAGGACAATTTTGTTGCCGGTGGCCGGGAAGCTGTTCATTAATCCTGTAACTACTTTTTGGGACTCAGCCCAGTATCTGTTGACTTTAATAAGAAGGTACAGGCTGACGGAGATTCCGGCAACAAATAATAACATACCCACCACTCGAAACTTACCAACAAATAACAATGCAATAGCGAGGTAGATAAAAGGTGTCATAAAGTAGACATAGCGATCTAGGGCAACAAGTTGCCCAGTCGGAAATTCACGCGGGCTGACTAGCGCGATAAACAACAGGCTCCAAATGGTCAGCAGCGAAATAAGCTTTAGCCTGGGACGAGTTTTCCTGAATTTATATAGAACATACAAGAAGGCTGCAACAAAACCCACATGAAATAAAGGATGCGTACCCACAGACTCGCAATAGTGATAGATCAACTGTCGGGTATCGTTTACCACGAAGCGCCCCATGAACAATACGTGGAAAATATACTTTAGTACCTTATTGCAGAAACCATCGAAGAGCACCGTTATGGAACTACTAACCCCGTGAGACATTGTAGATCCTGTATACGCCCTCAGCACTACTATGTGGATAGCAAAAATAACAAGAGATGGAAGCAGAAAAAATATAGCAGTACGTTTCAATATTACCTTGTCCATCTGCAATGCATACCTGTAAAAAAGGGCCAGGCTGAGAACCAGCCATGGTGTGAGGTAAAATATTTCAAGCGAATAACTTGCAGGAATATAAAGCAGGACAGACCACCACAAGTACCGTGGCCTTGCGTTCCTGAAGTACCGTTGCATCCAAATAAGCGGCAATAATAGGAGCAGGAATCCGAAAGTGTAATGCAGACACGGTTCATGTACGACCACCTCTGTGTTATAGGGACTTATGGCAAATAGCAGTGAAACCATCAGGCTAATAGAAGCGTACGATCGAATGCCCGTATCCAGGAGTAGCCTGCGAAAGAATACATAGGTGCACAGGCAGACAATAGCATGTAATGTAACATGCAGCACATGCCATGCGAGGGGAACTGCACCAAAAATTTTGTAGTAGCCGTAGGTAAGTATCTGGGTGAACTGGTACACTGTAGAAGTTCCCGGCCGAAACCATTTGATATAGTCCTGAAAACTTTTCTCAGTGATTATCTTAAGCCAGTCCCGGTAGAAATCACCCACAAAGCCGGCATGACGGGCGGGGTAATATAACAACCATATTAACAACCACGTAAAGCAGAAAACAAACCAGCCTGTTAAGAAAAACTTCGGTAAAAGGGATTGCTCGTTGCGTCTATGTTGAGAAAGATACAATTGACAAGGATTAATGGGTTTAAGATAACTTTTATTGTTGAAAGGCCGCTGGTCTTAATTATGATAACAACCCGGAAGACTTAAAGCAACATCTTCTAATTCTGTTCTTCCTCCTTCCTCGACATATCAACAGACTTCCAGGTGCCCCCGATGCTATATAACAACAGATATTGATCAGCGGGCTTATGGAGGGTGAGTTCATACCAATGACCAACGTCTCTCATGTCTAGCTTAAAGTCCTCATTGTTGTAACTGTGAGCTCCCTGAAAGCGATACCACCACCATGTACCCCATTGATTTAATGTAACTTTGATCGTACTGTCGTTTATCACATTCACATGTGCGCCATTGTCCGGGGCAAGAATATTGTACGAGGCAACATCATAGAACTTGTTTGTGAGCTCCTGCTTATGATGTACGTTGTAGCGTAGCTTAAAGAAACTAACCGGTAGTGATCCAATCATGGGCACGCCATTAAAATTCTCGGGCAGGTTAAGCAGTACAACTATCTTATCTTTCGGATCGGGAAAAGAAGCAGTAAGGCTATTGACTATAGTTGTTGACTTCTGCCAAATCCTGTTGGTCTTTAGAGTGAAGTACATATTTAGAAAACAGTAGCCCGTGAAGATAACGGAAACAAATATACTGGAGGGTATCTTGCTTAGGAGGAAACATAGTGAAAGGTAAACGTATGGCAGCATGAGGTAGCTGTACCGGTCATAGGCAACAAGCTGCATTTCAGGAAACCAGAGAGGGCCTAATAAAGCCAGATTCATCATCGCCCAAAGAAAAAAGAGCAAGAGTGGCTTATTCTCCTGCCTCATCCTATGAAACCTTTTGACTGCGAGAGCAATCAAAAACGTAAGTGAGCTATAAAATAATAAAAGACCTGCTGTACTGGAAAAGAAAGCATACACTGTCTGTCGAAACTCATGCGGGAAGTACCTACCAAGAAAGACTATATGAAAGGCATATCCTGGTGCCTTCTTTAGATAAGCGACAGGTGGCTGGTTGATCTCATCTCCGATGTGTGCTACATGAGCCCCTGTGACAATGTACAAGACCACAAGGTGCAATAAGAATAAAAGAAGCTGTACTATAAAGAAACGGCGAAACGCCTTCCTGACAATGGCGACTGGTGAACCCAGCACATACCGGTAATAGAGGATCAGTGAAAGTGACAGCCACGGTGTAAGATAAAAAGTCTCTATGGAGAAGGTGGAACACAGGAAAACAAAGAACGCAATCCATGAATATCCCGACTTACCTGTAGTGAAAAAAATCTGAAGGCAGTAGAGGACAGTGGCGCTCATTATTCCTCCCAACAAATAATGAAAGGAAGCCTTCCACACGATGACTTCTGAGATATGCGGACAGATCGTGAACAGTAATACAGCAGCAACCGCTATTAACGTGCCGTTCCTGGTTCCCGATGCTACTAATATCTTTCTCGCAATAGTAAAGACAAGGGTGGCATGAATGGCATGCATTGTTATGAACAGAAGATGCCAGGCCCATACATTGAATCCGAACACCTTGTAAAGCAGGTAGGTTACCAGCTGAGTGAACTGGTAAAGACTTGGTACGTGCGTCTGTACAAGATTCAGGTAGCTGAGCAAATCTACATGAGTGATCATATATTGCCAGTCTACCGTATCGGTAACCCATCCGGCTTTAGCTGTGATAAGATAAAGCCCAAACACCAGAACCCAGACGCCACAAAAGATGTAAGCGCCTTTGCTAAGTGCCTTCGTAAACTTCTCGGAAAGGTCAGGGAGCATAGGCTATAAAAATAGAAAAAGCCGCTCCAAATGAAGCGGCTTTTTATACTTTAGAAACTTACCTGAGATACAACAGCTCGCGATACTTTGGCAGTGGCCATAGCTTATCTTCGATGGCGAGTTCCAGCTTATCGGCGTGGTAGCGGATCTTGTCGAAGTATGGCTTCACCTCGCAGCAGTAGATGTCTGCGCGCTGATGCATGTCAGCCAGGTTGTTGGCCTTTTTACGAGCCTCTATCATAGCTTCTACATTGTCATTGATCTCCTGAATGTGGTTGCTTACAACCTTCAGGATGTTTAGCTGAGACCTGTACGCGTCGTCCGCAAGGCCGAGGGCTTTCAACCCACTAACATTCTGGATAAGTACATTCTGGTAATTGATAGCTGCAGGAAGGATGTGGGTGCTGCACATGTAACCGAGAATGCGCGCTTCGATCTGAACCTTTTTTACGTAATCCTCAAGCATTATCTCGTGGCGGGCTTCCAGCTCACGCTCAGTGTAAATACCATTGTTGTAAAACACCTTTTTAGCGTTGTCTGAAACGAACGCAGCCAGAGCCTCGGGTGTGGTCTTCAAATTGCTTAGTCCACGCCTGGCAGCTTCTTTCGCCCACTCTTCGCTGTAGTTGTCACCTTCAAAGCGGATGTTCTTTGAGCTAGCTATATAGTCGCGCAGAATGTGCAGGATGGCTATCTCTTTCTTCTCGCCTTTTTCTATAAGTGCGTCAACCTCTGTCTTGAATTGCTTCAGCGTGTCTGCCACTATAGTATTGAGTACAGTCATAGGTGAGCCGCAATTAGCAGAAGAACCTACTGCGCGGAACTCAAACTTATTACCTGTAAAGGCAAAAGGACTGGTCCGGTTACGGTCGGTGTTGTCCATCAGCAGTTCGGGTATCTGCTTGTGGATATCCAGCTTGAGGATCACTTCGTCCTGCTCGGAAAACTTGTCCTTCACACGCTCCTCAATTTCATTCAGCACCTGCGAAAGGTAGGTGCCCAGGTACGCAGAAATGATAGCCGGGGGAGCTTCGTTGGCACCAAGGCGATGATCGTTGCCCGCAGAAGCAATAGCTGCGCGAAGCAGGTCGGCATGATCGTGAACAGCCTTGATAGTATTGACAAAGAAGGTCAGGAACATGAGATTGGTGCGCGGTGTTTTACCAGGTGCAAGGAGGTTAACCCCTGTATCTGTGGCAAGACTCCAGTTGTTATGCTTACCGCTACCATTCACACCAGCAAAAGGCTTTTCATGAAGCAATACCTTCAGCTTGTGGCGCTTTGCTACCTTGTTCATGATATCCATGAGCAGGGAGTTGTGATCGACCGCTATGTTCACCTCTTCGAAGATTGGTGCACACTCGAACTGGCCGGGCGCTACCTCGTTGTGACGAGTGCGAAGGGGAATGCCCAGCTTGTAAGACTCTTGCTCAAAATCCTGCATGAAGGCAAAGACCCTTTCCGGAATAGAACCGAAATAGTGATCTTCCAGCTGCTGGCCCTTTGCCGGAGCATGACCGACAAGTGTACGGCCACACATCACAAGGTCAGGGCGGGCATTTGCAAGGCTTTCGTCAATTACAAAATACTCCTGCTCCCAGCCGAGGGTAACTGTTACTTTGGTAACATTCTTATCGAAGTAGTTACAAACGTCAACTGCTGCCTTGTCCAGCGCGTGGATAGACTTCAATAGAGGAGCTTTGTAGTCTAAAGACTCGCCATTGTAAGCAATGAAGATAGTTGGTATACAAAGCGTCTTCCCGAAACCGCTCTCCATGATGAAGGCAGGAGAAGAAGGATCCCAAGCGGTGTAGCCGCGAGCCTCGAAAGTGGCACGGATACCTCCATTGGGGAAGCTGGAAGCGTCAGGTTCCTGTTGTATAAGGGCGTCGCCATCGAACAGTTCGATAGCTGCGCCATCACTTTTTATGGTAAAGAATGAATCGTGCTTTTCAGCAGTGGTACCCGTAAGCGGCTGAAACCAGTGAGAGAAGTGGGTGACGCCACGCTCTTCGGCCCAGCCCTTCATGCCAGCGGCGATCTGGTCGGCCATCCTACGGTCTATCTTAGTGCCAGCTTTTACAGAAGCCATCAGGCTTTTGTAGGCCTCGTCACTCAGATACTCCCGCATAGCACGTCCGGTGAACACATTGCTGTTGAACATGGAAGAAATGCGCTTGCCGTTGTAATGGCTGATCTTTCTTTCTTCAGATGCCAGTTCTTGTAAGGCAGGGAAACGTAAGGAAGACATTAGATTATGTTTTTAGCAAAAGTATACTGCAGATACATTTTCTCCAAGAAAAATTGCTAAAAACTCTAAAAAAGAATAGTTTACAACTAATTAGATGTTTATGAAACCTGGGTGGACAACCTCTTTTTGTACAACAAAGGCACATGCAAACTGCTGATCCAGAAAGCATTGTGTTTCCAAATGCATTTTTGGATGAGTTAATTGCAAATAAAACATAATGTCATGTATTTGCTCATGGCGCGCATATTTTTTGATGACAAGGTGGTCGGCGAACTCGACACCCCGGCGTCCCTGCCACTTGTAGGCTGCTTCTTTGGCTGACCAGGCCATGGTAATCAGTTTTGGGTCGTTTTTAAAGAACTGTTGCTCCCTTGGCGAGAGGAACTTATGCTGCAGCAACTGCATTCGCGGGTGCCATACCTGAACGTCTATACCGCACTCGACATAAGGGCTGACGATGGCAGCGACGTAGGGGTAAGAGTGAGAGATGGAGAAATAATAGCGGTTGCCATCGAGGCGGGGCTTATCGTGTTCATCGGGCCGGATGTTTAATAACGGGAAGTCGTGCTGCAGATAAGTAAGCAAGAAACGGCCTGCAAGATGTTCGAGTCTTCGCTTTTCTGATTTGATATCTACTGTAAGGCCAGTTTTTTCCCTAAAGAACGACTCGGGCTCCTTGATCTCCCAGATGGCTGCAAGGCTGAAGGGGTCGCTGCTCCACTCGCGGTAAAGAGGCATGGGGCAAAGGTAAATTAATTATGAGGCACCTAAGGACGCCTCACCACACAACTTTGGCTCCATAGGAAGCCAAATTGTCATCTTTCGTAATAACCGTGAGACTATTGTTCAGTGCCTGTGCCACTATAATCCGATCGAACGGATCCCGATGGTGAAACGGCAGAGTGGACAGGATCAAGGTATCTTCGACTGTGATAGGCAATATCTCAAAACCATTTCTTATGATATGCTGACCTATTTCACTAAATGGAGCATTTAGATGAAGCTTTCCGAGGCTAATTTTGATGCTCATCTCCCACAAACTTGCAATGCTTACAAAGTTGTTAGTATTATCTGCTTCTATGTGTGCTCTCGCTGTCTTTGAGAGTTCTCTGTTACCTCCGATGAACCAGAGGAATGTATGCGTGTCAAGCAAATTCAGCTGCATCAAGAAGTATAATCCTTAAAGTCTTCAAGTGGCTCATCAAAGTCTGGCTTCATTACAAACATGCCCCTAGCGCTGCCATACTTCGGCTTTGGCTTCTTCTCCTTTCCTTTTGCCTTAGCAAGCAGAAAATCAATAAAATCATCTACTTCCGACTTCAAATGATCAGGAAGTGAAGTTAGCTTCTTATATAAAAGGATACTGTCCACTACGTCCACTATTAGACCAAACTTACAAAAAACTCGTGAATGTGCTTTTGACCACATTATCGCTACCAAGATAGGATGGCGCGTTTTAACGGTTTAATGTAATGAGGCAATTATCGCTTATTTTTGAATGATACACAACATTCAGAAACAAATGAGAAAGATAGTTTGCCTATTAGGTTGTCTATTGATGTTAGCTAATGATACAGTCGCTCAGAAGAAGATGGTTCCTAATCAGCCTGATTACCGGAAGATAGGGGCTCCGCTGCCACCGTTTGTGCTGCAGAAGACTACGGGGGGTGCGTTCACCAACACCAATCTGAAGCCAGGCAAGCCGGTGATGATGATGATTTTTAGTCCGCAGTGCGAGCATTGTGCTTATACCATTGACTCAATCAAGAACAATGCTGCTCTGTTTAAGAACACACAACTGGTGCTGGTGGCTGAGGACAGGAACAAGCAGTATATGAAAGGCTTCATCAGTAAGGTGAATATTGGTGCCAACCCACTGTTTAAGAATATAGGGACAGAGAGGGGCAACCTTGTCTACTACATATACAACTACCAAATACTGCCGCAGGTGAACTTCTATAACAGCAATAACAAGCTGGAGAAGAGCTTCACGGGTACTGCACCGTTCGACTCATTAAAGATGTATATCAAGTAAGTTGCGGAAAATAAGTACGAGCTACAGGACAGTTATAGCACACCTGCACCACAGGTTTAGGACAGGTGCAGGGGGTCAACTTCTGATCAACTCCCTATATACTTTAGAGCACCTCCACAGGTACTCCCAACCTGAAGGGATAATGGATAATGTGAATTACTGGCCTCCTTATCAACATTTTAGGATGGGCTGTTGGGAGAGGTAAGGCGTGCGCTTATATTTGCCCCCATGATCCTGACTGATAAACGTATTCTTGAAGAAATGGAAGCGGGCACCATCAAGCTTGAGCCATTTGACCGTGGCTGCCTGGGCAGTAACAGCTACGACGTGCACCTGGGAAGCACCCTTGCGACGTACAAGGAACACATACTGGATGCTAAGAAACACAATACAATAGATCTGTTTGAGATTCCCGAGGAGGGCTTCGTTCTATATCCTCACATCTTTTACCTGGGAGTAACCCTGGAGTATACGGAGACTCATGCGCATGTGCCTTTCCTGGAAGGAAAGAGTAGTACCGGGCGACTGGGGATAGATATACATGCTACGGCGGGTAAGGGAGATGTGGGCTTTTGCGGGAACTGGACGCTGGAGATAAGCGTGAAGCAGCCGGTGAAGGTGTACAAGGGGATGCCGATTGGGCAACTTATTTACTTCCCTGTGGATGGAGAGATAGAGGTAAAATACAACCAGAAGGGGAACGCGAAGTATAGTAATCAGCCTAACCGGCCTGTGGAGAGCATGATGTGGAAGAACGAATTTTAGGATCCGGGCAATGTGTGCAATAATATTTGAGGGGGCATTTAGCCTCCTTTCCTTTTTGGCGACCAGAAATTTCTCAAACACTCTAACATTTGGTCCTGACCTGACGTCTATATCTCAAACCAATTCTAAACTTAAAATCTTTTATTATGAGATCAAGACTACTAGCAGGTCTTATTCTGACCTTTCTGACGCTAGCCTTCAACAGTAATAAGGCTAATGCACAGATCACAGCTATTACGGTGGACTCGTTTAACGTATGGAGCCAAAGCTACTGCTATGTACCAAACGTGTTGTACATCAATGCTTCGGGAAATGTAACAGGGACTGTACCTGCCAACGACTCGGTGACGGTATATGCTAACTATGGTGATGGCAGTGACACGACGTATAAGGCTCCTATTTTGCAAAACTTCTTCTGGCTGTACTGGCAGCACCAGTATCAGACTACAGGTACGTATTCAGTAATGCTAGCCGTGACCACTTCAAACAATATAACTGATACATTGTATTCTAGCAATTTCACCTTCAGCAACAACTGCGCTCCGGTATCCGGTACATTATATATTGACACCGACAATGACTGTACGATAGACGCCGGTGAACTGAAAATTTCAGGAGCAAACGTAGTACTGACCAACACCAGCACCAATGTTAACTATTATGCCTGGGTAAACAGTAACGGTACATACTCCACCCATGTTCCTGCGGGCACGTATACTGTTACCCCAAACATCTGGAATAACAGCTCCGCGATTACCCCCACCTGCCCGGCCAGCGGCACAACCACCATCACTGTAACCAGCTCTGGCACTTATGTGAACGATTTCGCTTATTCCTGCAGCTCAACAGCCAGCAACTCTGATGTGAGTATCAATGGCTGGGCTAACAACTGGCGCCCGGGATGGGACAGGCCTTTGACCATCAATGCTACATCGAACACACCCTGTCTGAATACCCCAGGGACTATTACGGTAACACTTGATCCGCTGCTTACTTACTCTTCTACTGCAGTGAACCAGATACCGCCAACAACAGTATCAGGCAATGTACTTACCTGGAATCTTCCAACTCTAAGCTCTATCAATAATTTCCACACCGTTATCAATGTGATGTGCGCAACTACAGCAACTATGGGAGACACGCTGTGTGTAACCGCTGTGATCACACCTGCTACACCTGATGCAAATGCTGCTAATAACACAGACATGATTTGTGCACCGGTAAATAACTCAATGGATCCTAATGACAAGCATGTATCGCCTAAGGGCTGGGGCAACACAGGTAATGTGGTGAACGGCACCAAGCTCAACTACCTCATCAACTTCCAGAATACTGGTAATGATGTGGCCTATGACATCACTATTGCAGACACTATAGACAGCGACCTGGACTTTGCGACTTTCAAGCTATTGTCGTCAAGCCACAGTGTGGTGCCTAACTTCCTGCCTGGCAATATTATCAAGTTCCGCTTTGAGAACATTAACCTGCCAGACAGCAACAGCAACGAACCTGCGAGCCATGGATTTGTTACTTACTCTATTGCTCCGAAGGCTAACCTGCCGCTGGGTACGCAGATAAAGAATACTGCGCACATCTACTTCGACTACAATGATGCGATAGTTACAAATACTACTTTGAATACGATTGCTGCTCCACAGGGCATTCAGCACCTGACGAACGGTGAGCTGAAAGCATCAGTATTCCCAAATCCTGCAAGCAACAATATCTATGTAGAAGTAAACGAGAGTGGTTCTTTCAGAGCTGAGCTGTTTGATCTGCTGGGACGTACTGTTGTTACATCGGAAAGCGCTACCGGCAGAGCAACGATAAATGTGAAGAATGTACCAGCTGGTATGTATCTGCTACGCCTGAGCAATGATGAGAATAAAGTGATGAGCACAAAGATCAATGTGCAACACTAGAAAATCTGGGTTATGCTTTGAGAAAGGGAAGGACGCATGTCCTTCCCTTTCGCTTTAGAAAACGTTTAGTTTCTGGCGGCCCTGGTAGTTGATGGGTATATTTAGAAAGACCCCTTTTCCTGCTCTCACATTACCCTGAAGCCTCACGTCCACTTCCTTATTGAAGATAATCTGCAAAGCATTAGGAAAGATATTCTTCAGGTCTGCAGTAAGGGCTACCGGCATAAGGAAGGTATTCATAGCGGGCACCTCAAAGGTGTTGCTCAGAGCAGCCTTTCCAATGAACTGATTGTTGATGTACACATCAATCGTTGCATCCTTTAGTGTGAGGCCAAAATTATTCGGATTGTAGAACTGTATGTCCATACCGACCTCTGGCTGGTCAAGGCTGAGCTTACCAATCCGGAAGTTCTTTACATCCTGGTACACAAGCTGTTGCGGCTGACTGCAAGAGGCTAGGCTTACTATTAGTATTGCGACCACACAGTAGAATAGATTTTTCATCATCAGGTATTTGGTTTTGGATTAAACTAACATTATCAGGCCAAAAAAGAAGACCCCGCTTCAGATCATCTGGCACGGGGTCTTGATTTATTCTATTTACACTTGTTATTTGTTCTTTCTAGCCACTGCTCTTTCTGCTGCAGCTATGATGTTGGCAGTTGTGAGGCCGTATTTGTCGAGCAGTTGCTTTGGTGTTCCACTTTCTCCGAAAGTATCCATGACGGCAACATACTCATGAGGTACAGGGAAGTTTCTTCCGGCAACATTAGCAATGCTATCACCGAGGCCGCCATTGATCTGGTGTTCTTCTGCAGTTACTACACACCCTGTTTTGCTTATTGACTTTACTACCGCTTCTTCGTCCAGCGGCTTAATAGTGTGGATGTTGATGAGGTCGACAGATATGCCCTTCTCAGTAAGTGCCTTTGCTGCCTCTACTGCAAGCCATACCATATGTCCACAAGCGAAGATGGAAACATCAGAACCTTCAGCAAGTACCTGTGCTTTTCCTATCTGGAAAGTCTGATCTTCTGCCGTGAAGTTTGGCCATTTTGGCCTACCGAAGCGAAGATAAACCGGGCCGTGGTGCTCAGCAATGGCTATCGTTGCCGCTTTAGTCTGGTTGAAGTCGCAGGGAACAATTACCGTCATACCAGGCAGCATTTTCATCATGCCTATATCTTCCAGTACCTGGTGGGTGGCACCATCTTCACCCAAAGTGAGACCGGCGTGGGATGCACAGATTTTGACGTTCTTATCGCTATAAGCTACAGATTGACGAATCTGATCGTATACCCGGGATGTAGAGAAGTTGGCGAACGTAGTGGTATAAGGAATCTTTCCGCCGATGGTAAGACCCGCAGCTACACCTATCATGTTGGCTTCCGCAATGCCTACCTGTATGAATCTATCAGGAAACTCCTTGATGAAGGCGTTTAGCTTAAGGGACCCGCCGAGATCGGCAGTAAGAGCTACGACATTTGGGTTCCGGCGTCCTGCTTCAAGGATACCCTCTCCAAAACCGGCCCTTGTTTCCTTTTCATTTAGTATTTGTATATCCTGTAACATGCAGTGTCAATGAGGCGCAAAAATAAGCTTATCCTTTGGTTAATGAATATCCCCAATCCTTGAGCCAATTAATAATTTTGTCTTTATAGTCGCCCTGGACTATTATCAACCCATCTTTTGCACTACCGCCAGCCCCACACTTTGTCTTCAGTTGCTTGCCCAGAGCTTCCAGAGCTTCCTGAGTGCCCACGAAGTTTTCCACCAGGGTGACAATCTTACCCGCTCTTTGTTTAGAGTCCAGTTTGACACGCAGCTTCTGCTTTTCTTTGGGGAGGGTAGCCGCGTCACTTACCGGCTCGTCATAATCCTGATAATAGTCCTGGTTGGTAGAATACACCAGGCCGTCGCCTCTTCCCTTATTTTTCTTTGACATAGGATGTTTGATAGTTTGGCAGCAAGGGGATCAATCCCTGGCTACCTGTGGCTTTTTCTTAAGACCAAAGTTCACTAAAAACACGCCGCTAAATATCAGCACAGTGGCAATAATCTTGATAAACGTCAGGTCCTCTCCTGTTACTACCACTGATATGATAGCCGCGAATATAGGCTGAAGGTAAATATAAGCTCCCGCAGTACTGGGGCTAAGAAACCTTAGCGCATATATATTCCACAGATAGGTAAAGAAGGTAACACAGATCACAATAAAGGCAACGGACAAGTAATCAACTGCTTCAAAGCGCTGCCAGGGGATCTCCAGGAACTGAGGCAGGCCAAAGGGCAGGACGAACAGAAACCCGAAAAGGAATACCCATCTGATGACGATGATCGGCCTGTACCTCAGCATTAAGGGCTTTATTAACACCAGGTATACAGCATAGGAAGCTGCGTTCAGAAACACGAGGAAGTCACCCAGGGCAGAACTGCCCGTGATGGTGATTTCCTGACCAGCACTCATTAACAGCGTGGCACCGCCGATGCCCAGTACTAGACCCAGTGCCTTGTCCCATGTAATTCCTTCACGCAATACTATAAGGGAGATAATGGTAATGAGCAGAGGCGTACTCATCATGATCAATGATGCGTGAATAGGAAAAGTCAGGTTCAATCCGAGGAAAAACAGTCCCTGGTTCAGCGCTACCCCAAACAGGCCTCCCAGCACCAGTATCGGCCAGTCCTTCTTCTCAATTTTTGCGCGAAACTTACTACCCCCTGCAAAGCTTAGCCAGAACAGCACCATCACCACTGACACCCGTATGAATATAAACCCCAGCGGCTTTATCAGCTCCGGCATCACCTGCTTTGCCACCGTAAAGCCCGCTCCGTAGAATATATTGGCGCCTAGTAATGCCAGGTGTGCCTTTAGTCTGTCACTCACTTGCTCGCAAAGATAGTCCGGCCCTGCCACTTATCTCCAGTACCTCGCCATGCTATCAGCAGTGGACATCAAGTGGAGTTACCATGGAGTATCATAGGTTTTACTACCCTGTCGGTAGCCTATTGGTGCCCTATCGCTTTTGCTCTTAAAGGCTTTTCACCCATTGCTCCACCACTTTCACATATTGCTTATGTCCTTCCTTTAGCTCCACTGGCCTGAAGGGAAAGAGCTTAATGTCCTGCAGTGCCTGCTCCAGGTTCAGCCTTTTCTGGCTCACGCTATAATACACCCCCTCCTTATGCAGATGCTTCCCCAGATACTCCTGTTCCGTCTGCCCTGGCGTTGGTATCAGTATGGCTTTTTTGTTCAATGCCACCAGGTCCATAAGAGTCGAATATCCACTGCGGCACACCACAATCCATGCCTGCTGCATCAGCGGCAGCAGCTCTCTGCTCGTTACCTGCTGATGATATTCTAAATGAGGGGGAATATTTGGCGGCTGCTCCGCATAAGTACTGCCTTCTACAAACACCACTCTCCCTTTATACTCTTTCACCTGCTCCCATAATATCGCCGACAGTATACTCCGCTGCGGTTCCGGCCCCGACAGTAGCACAAGCAGGTGCGCGTCCAGGCTTTTAAGCTCAGCCTCCCCCGCTATCTGCGATAATAATCCCACATATTGTGCATTCTTCGGCACCGTCCCGGGATGCGCCAGCTTCCCGCTCAGGTTCGGAACCTCCTCCACGTCTACCACCCAGCAGCTCCGGAACCGTTGAATATATTTGTAGTGCATCTTCCTGATCAGATGATCAACCGCCTCGCCCATCCCGCTCTGCACCTGTAGTTGATGGGTCATCATCACACTGGGTATCTTATTGTGGAATAATCCATACCTGTTATCTGATATGATCCCATCAAATTGTCGCTGCTGTGTCAAATTCTTCAGCCACTCATGCTCCTTCCTGATTGTCCTCACCAGCCTGGGCATCTGGTACACCATCGAAAAGAGGAACCCGCTCCCCTTCTTACCGTAGGTTACGTTGTAGCCTTCCAGATGGATAGTTTCTATACCCCCGAAGGTTTTGGTAATATAGGATCGCTGCCACTCATTACCTGCGAATGTTACAGAATGCCCACCAGACAGCAATTGGCGAATGATGGGTACGCATCGGGTGGTGTGTCCCAGCCCCCAATCCAAAGGTGCAATAAGAATATGCTTATGTCCGTTACTACCCAATAATGCCTATTTTTACTCTCTTCCCTCTGTTTGAGGGATTAGCAAATGTAGCAGTTTTATGAAGCGAGTAATGGGTAGCAGAAGCATAGCATATGTGTTGATTTTCATCAGCTCCGTTTTGTTGGCACAAAGTTGTAGTTCCTCTAAAGCGTGCGGCTGTGGAAATGACTTGAACAAGGTATACAAGCAGCCACGGCACCGTTAAAAACCATTTTATGTGGGGCAAAAGAAACATAGCGTGGATACACTATCAAAGGAACATCATAGCAGCTGACGTTTATGCAGCAGTTTTTCTTTCAGCTTATACCAGGCATGCAGCTATTCAGCGCCTGCACACCTACCAGATGGAGGTAATTGACTTGCAGAAATACAGGCTAATCACCAAACCCCATAAGGTACACAATGCCTTACGGGAACGTGCAAATGAACCCTTTGTATTCATAGTTGGCAAAAACTGATTAAACACATCAGTTCACCATGATCACATCCCCTTGTGATCTCCCTCCCTTAGAGGATTACCCCCCTACCGACATCCCCTTCATTGTGTTATTTGTTTTTGACCCTTCATTACCATTAGATACTAGCTACAATGTTCCACCCTGTTTGAGTGAAGTTTCCCTGGTTTGGAGATTAGTAACGTGCTTTTGGGAATAATAGGAAATTTATTAAGTGATTTAACTTAATACTTTCACGTTTCCACCCATATAATACCTACCTTTGCCGCCAATTTTACCTAACCCTTCCCTGAAGGAAGGGTCTTTTAATTATTAGAGTACCTTTTATGCAAATAAGAAATATTGCAATTATTGCCCACGTAGACCATGGCAAGACTACACTTGTAGACAAGATCCTGCATGCGACTAACGTGTTTCGCGACAACCAGGATACGGGTGAGCTGATCATGGATAGTAATGACCTGGAGCGCGAGCGAGGGATTACCATTTTTTCGAAGAACGCCTCTGTTACTTATAAAGACGTTAAGATCAATGTGATTGACACCCCTGGTCACGCCGACTTTGGCGGAGAGGTGGAGCGTGTATTAAAGATGGCCGATGGTGTACTGCTGTTGGTGGATGCCTTTGAGGGTCCGATGCCGCAAACACGATTTGTTTTAGGTAAAGCTCTTGCGCTTGGTCTTCACCCGATAGTGGTGATCAACAAAGTGGACAAACCAAACTGTCGTCCTGATGAGGTGCATGACGCAGTATTTGAGCTATTCTTCCAGCTGGATGCTACTGAAGAGCAGCTGAACTTCCCAACGCTTTATGGATCGTCAAAGCAGGGTTGGTTTAATACAACCAACGAGCAGGTTGAAAATATCAATCCGCTCCTAGACACTATCCTTGAGAAGGTGCCAGAACCAAAGATCTCTGAGGGTAACCTGCAGATGCAGATCACATCGCTGGACTACTCTACTTTCCTTGGCCGAATCGCTATTGGTAAGGTGACAAGGGGTACGCTAAAAGAGGGGCAGCCTGTGATGCTGTGTAAGGCTGATGGCACATTTGAACGCAGCCGCATAAAGGAACTGTATGTATTCGTAGGCATGGGCAAGAAGCGTGTGGATGAAGTGCAGGCAGGAGATCTTTGTGCTATTGTTGGTATCGAGGGATTTCAGATAGGTGAGACGATTGCTGACTATGAGAATCCGGAAGCTCTGGAGCACATTGCGATAGATGAGCCAACGATGAATATGCAGTTCAGCATTAACAACTCTCCATTTTACGGACGTGAGGGTAAGTTTGTAACCAGCCGTAACATTCGCGACAGGCTGTATAAAGAACTGGAGAAGAATCTGGCCCTTCGTGTACAAGACACAGAAGATGCTGATAAATTCCTGGTATTTGGTCGTGGTATCCTCCACCTTAGTGTATTGGTAGAGACAATGCGCAGAGAGGGTTATGAACTTACTGTAGGTCAGCCACAGGTAATAGTAAAAGAGATAGACGGCAAGAAATCAGAGCCCTATGAAGTACTGGTGGTGGATGTACCACAGGAATTCAGTGGAAAAGTAATAGACCTGGTTACCCAAAGAAAGGGTGAGATGCTGATCATGGAAACGAAGGGAAGCATGCAGCACCTGGAGTTTGATATACCATCACGTGGCCTTATGGGACTACGCTCGCAGATGCTGACAGCTACTGCTGGCGAGGCGGTGATGGCTCACAGATTTAATGAATACAAAGGCTGGAAGGGAACAATACCTGGAAGAAACAATGGTGTACTTGTTGCTAAGCAAGCCGGCAGCGCAACTGGTTACTCTATTGACAAGCTTCAGGATCGCGGAAGATTCTTCATTGATCCGGGAGAAGAAGTGTATGCAGGTATGATAGTAGCTGAAAACATTAAGCCAGGCGACCTGAATGTAAACGTAGTAGAAGGTAAGAAGCTGACGAATATGCGTGCTTCTGGCTCTGATGCTGCGACCAATATTGCTCCGAAAATACAGATGACATTAGAGGAGTGTATGGAGTACATTCAGCAGGATGAGTGCATAGAAGTGACGCCCCAGAGCATTCGTCTACGCAAGATAATGCTGGACGAGAATGATCGTGCGAAGTATCAGAAGATGCTGAAGATGGAAGCGTAAGCCTTCGTTTTTCGATATATATTAAACAGGCTAACCGATAATCGGTTAGCCTGTTTGCAATTAGAGACCCATCAATGCAGATTGATCTCTTCTCAGTGGCAAATCCAAAATACGCCAGCTCAATCTTTTTTTTGGTAAAGATGTATGCACCGTGAGAAAGCCTCACCGGTTTACTCCGTTTATTTCCCGCTTCATCATGTTTGCGTTCTTAGCGACCGCCGTTCTTCTTATTTTAGATGTGGAACGGGTTTTATATATACATATTCTTTAAGGTCACCACTGGCACTTAAACCATTCTCTGATGCGTGAGCAATTCTTATAAACGATTCTGTCGATGAAGCAAATATACCTCCCCATGTGGGGTAAACTCTTAATTATTGCTTTTCTCCTGGCAAACAAACATGCAAGCGGGCAACCATACTGTACAACAGGATTATATACCAGCGGGTGCAACTACTTCGGCGCCGGAGACTATATAGCGTCATTTTCTACCACAGGAGGTTCAACGAACATAACGAACAACAACACGAATTGCAGTAACCTGACAACAGCGTATACCTTCTATTCAGGAATGACTCACACCACTATCCAAGGTGCGTCGGTCGGCTTTTCTTTTACAAACAATCCCAATTTTACTGAGGCGTACAATATATGGGTTGACTGGAACCAGAACCACGATTTTACTGATCCGGGAGAGCAAGTGTATACTTCCGGTGCAACACAAATTCAACCTTCTGCGACTGTAACCGGTACTTTCGTGGTACCGTTAACTGCAACAATTGGCACCACCAGGTTACGCATCAGGTGTAGCGATTTTGCAGCCCCCGGCACCTTGACTCCATGTGGTTCAGAGAGTTTCGGAGAGGCAGAAGATTATAATTTTGTCATAATCAATCCCTGCACGCCCTTGCCTCCACCCCCTGCAGTTACATCTCCCATAAACTATTGTCTGGGAGGGCCGGCCACTCCGCTTACTGCAGCAGGGAGTAATCTTCTTTGGTACACAACCGCCATTGGTGGGGTAGGCACCACTGTGTCACCAACCCCCTCTACTTCTACTGCGGGTACCACCAAATACTATGTGTCCCAAACTGTAAACGGATGCCAGAGTCTTCGCGATTCCATCACGGTGAATGTCATAGCGGCTGCATCGCCCACCGCAAGCAACAATGGTCCTGTATGTCCCGGCACCACTTTGCAACTCTCGGCTACAGCTGTTCCTGGTGCTACTTATAGTTGGACAGGCCCTAACTTTACGTCTTCTTCCCAGAATCCTACGATTCCAAATATTCAGCAAGTGAATGGAGGTATCTACTCGGTAGTAGCTACGGTTAGCGGTTGCGCTTCACCACCTGTCAGCACTACTGTGGTGGTTTCGCCTAGTCCTGTCATCGGTAATGTCACAGCCACTAATCCATCTGGCTGCAGTGTTAGCGATGGAGCATTTACTATACATGGGTTAAACCCAGGTTCCGTGTACCTGATCTCCTATCTTCAGACTGGAGTACCTCAGGGTCGGCTACGCAAACTGCCTCCGCCAGTGGTACTATAATCATAACCGGGTTGCCTGCTGCCACTTACGATGCAATTACAACTAGCCTTAATGGGTGTATGTCTCTCCCTTATGGCCCTGTAGCACTGTCCAATCCTTCAGCTCCCCCCGCACCTGTTGCAGGTGGCAATACGCCGTTATGTGAGGGTGGCACTATCAACCTATCGGCGACTATTTTCCCTGGTGCCACCTATACCTGGAACGGTCCTGGCAGCTTTAGCTCCACTACTCAGAATCCGGTGATCAGTCCTGCCACCACATTGGCCTCAGGCACCTACTTTGTTACAGCCACGGTGAACGGATGCACATCGCCAGCAGGTATAGTGACTATTGTAGTCAATGCCATACCAGCTGCACCTGTGGCGTCCAGTAACAGCCCCGTATGTGAAGGTGCTAACCTGACGCTGAATGCTACCACCATTGCAGGTGCCAGCTACTCATGGACGGGCCCGACGTTTACATCAAACATTCAGAACCCCACGATCAGTTCAGTCGGCGCAGTGAATAGTGGAAATTATGCCGTAACTGCGACAGTAAACGGATGTACTTCCGCACCTGGCTCCACTAGCGTGGTAGTGAGCCCTGTGCCTGTTATTGCAAACACTACCTATACCAACCCCACTACTTGCGGTGGCAGTGATGGCTCAATCACCCTCTCAGGGCTTCAGTCTAACACGGCCTATATATTGAACTACACGAATAACACCACACCTTCAGGTCCGGCAAACGTTACATCATCAGCAACGGGCACGGTAGTCATCACAGGCCTTCCGGCAGGTACCTATTCAGCAATAAACCTGACATTTGGAAATTGCACTTCCACGAATGCAGGACCAATATCACTTAATGATCCTGCCGCACCTGCTGTACCTGTGATAACCAGCAACAGCCCGGTATGTGAAGGAAGTACTATCAATCTCAGTGCTGCATCCTCACCTGGTGCATCCTATTCCTGGAGCGGCCCGGCCTTTACAGCCAACACCCAGAGTATATCAATACCTAATGCACAGGCTGCAAATGCCGGCATCTACACAGTTACAGCTACAGCCAATAACTGCATGTCGCAACCAGCATCTACGAACGTAGTGGTTAACCTCGCACCTGTTATAGCTTCTACTAGTTTTGTAAACCCTTCTGGCTGTAATGCTACAAACGGCTCGATAAGCCTTAACGGCCTGGCAAATAATACCAGCTACACAATCAACTATACCCGAAACAGCGTGCCTCAACCACCTGTTACATTGACGGCCAGCACAACAGGCACTGTATTAATAAATAACCTTTCTGCAGGGACGTACACTAACATCACTGTTTCGGTAAATGGTTGTCAGAGCGCGGGTGCAGGGCCTATCACCCTTACTGATCCTGGTAACCCCTCTTCACCTACTGTATCTAATAACGGGCCGCTTTGCAGTGGTACCTCACTCATTCTGTCAGCATCAGGCATCCCTGGCGCTATCTATTCCTGGACGGGACCA
>Ga0196970_1000555_pt1 | contig 41212 bp, 38 predicted proteins | sample S1v_513CmetaG_FD_148672 | JGI IMG/M metagenome (GOLD analysis project Ga0196970, IMG submission 148672) | Soil microbial communities from Anza Borrego desert, Southern California, United States - S1+v_5-13C | ecosystem: Environmental > Terrestrial > Soil > Desert | place: USA: California... | reverse complement strand
TTTTCTCCAGGTGCTGAAGTGATCCACCCAGCCCTGAACCTGAAACTGATATTCCCCGAGTTTATCAGGGTAAAAGATGAGTTCCCAATGGTCGTTGTTGATGAACGTCATGGGGTACTCTTTCCACTGGCGATCTTTGCGGTGCTTGATCATTACACTTGCGGCAATCTCATCGTGACCGTCAGTGAAGATATCGGCAGCTATGGTCAGCGGGTCCTCAAGTGTGGCTTTCGCCAGATAGGTTCCACAGTCTACCTGTGGAGCGACATTAGTAATGACAACTCTCTTGCTACCCAGCGGATGAATCATTAAGCAGGTTTTATTGCAATAACAGAACAGGAGGAAGCCCTGGATTCTTATCCTAACCTCCTCTTACTTCATTGTTTATATAAATTTCATTCCACGAATAAGGATTATGGAAGCAAGCGATGCAGTAGTTTGGGATAGCAGAAACAGGTATCTGAAACGTCAATCGGGAAGTTGGGGTGTGGAATCAACTAACCATCGCACAAAAACAGGACGAACAAAAAAAAGCAGGACTATTGTCCTGCCTGCGTTCATAGAGTTAGGCTTTATAGGGCCTGCCTGCCTGATAGGGATAAAAAATGGTGCCACTTAGGAGAATAGAAAAATGGTCTTTAAGGATAGGAAGCACATCCTCACTAATCGTATAGCCCCAATTTGTCGCCACCCTTGTAACGTGGGCGAGCAGTCGTGCAAATTTTTCGCAGCGGAGACTCTATTGTGCTTGTTACTTTTCTTTTTGCTTGCCCAAAAAGAAAAGAACCAAAAGAAAAAGGGCACCAAAATGCAATCGCTCCGCTGCATTTTGGCCGCTATACGCTGTTATCGCAGGGTTCTCGTCAGCGGCATGGTGCTGGTTTTGGGGGTCTCCTGGGGGGCTGTTTTGAGCTTCTGTTTGGTATCGGACTTATGTCTCTGCCCGTCTGCATCAAAAACCCCAAAAAAGGCACCATCATGGGTTCGGCCATAGGAAGGATATTTGGCCATAGATATCTGACAATATTTTAGGTCAACTGAAACCTGACAATATTACTGTTGACCTGAGTCTTCTTCCGCCAGGAGGTTGAAATGCCACTTAACGCCAACAACCATCAGGCGACCAGCTCTTTCTCTGAAGGCACTTCTGCGAGTCTGGAAAAAACTCCCGGCTGCTCCATCAAATTGTAATAGCTGTCTTCCTGTACAATTTTACCATCAGCCATTACCACAATCTTGTCTGCCGAAATGAGGGTGTTCAGGCGATGAGCGATGGAGATAATGGTTCTGCCGGTGGCCCTAAGACTTTCATACACTCTAGCCTCGGTATTGTTGTCCATGGCGGAAGTCGCTTCATCAAGGATAACAATGGGTTTTTCGCTATTAATAAAGACCCGGGCGAGGCTGGTGCGTTGCCTTTGTCCGCCGCTGAGGTTGGTACCTCTTTCGGTGATCATGGTATCGAGCCCGTTCTCAAGGGATTGGACATATTCTGTGAGGCAGGCTTTTGCGACTGCCTCGAAAACCTCACTATCGCTGATATTCTGCCGCTTACAGCCAAAAGTGATGTTATCGCGGATGGTACCATTAAATATGAAGGGGTTCTGCGGGATGTAAACGATCTGTTCCGCAATTTGGGAACGGGTAAGTGTGCTTGCGTCTGTACCTCCAATGCTGATCTTGCCCTCGCCCGTTTGGAGGCGAAGGATGTTCTTGATAAGCGAAGACTTTCCGCATCCACTCATTCCCACGATTCCAACATAGTCGCCAGCGGGCACTTCCAGGGAAACATTGTCCAGCAGTGGTGCAAGGCTCTTCTTTTCTGCAGACTGGTACCGGAACTGTAAACCTGTAATGGAAACGGCGCTTGAACCAGGAAATCCAATTGCAGGAACCGCCGTACCATTAACTGAAAAGGAACGATCTGTCGGATATTCTTCGAGGATTTCCTGAAGATCTGAAGCTTTGATGGAGGTTTCCTGAAGATCATCAAGATACCGGTGGATCTCTTCGATAGGCTTAATAGACGCCATGAACAAAAGAGAGTAGGTAAGCACATCTCCAACAGTAATGCTTCCACTATAGGCCATATAGAGCGAAATGCCCAGAATGAGTATATGGAAGGTCCACTTCAACATACCCTTAGTGAAGTCGAACTTCACCATTCCCTTGTGGTGACGGAACTGTTTGTCGCATATAGCATTTGCACTCGCGTTTATCTTCGCAAGCTGCTCCTCTTCAAAATGCGCTGCGCGCGTTTCCTCTACTCCCGAGATCATTTCTATCATCATTCCATTGATCTCTTCCTGGGAACGGACCAGACCAACGCGAACACCTCTTTGACTTTTTAACTGCGTGATTATCAGAAAGGCATTTACCGGCAGTATGAGCAGCAGAACCAGGCCTATGAAAGAACTCTGGTAGAAAGCAAAGCCTACGGCGAATACCATAATAAAGAACGACGGAATAAGATCCATAAAGAACAACTTTACCAGCTTCACTGCGCCACCCACACTGCTCTGCACCTTAGAGTTCAATCCTCCGCTACGCTGCTGCTGCATAAAATCCATATCCAGGTGCAGAATCTTAGCTGCAGCCTGGAGTGTGAGTCCCCTGGTAAAATTGGTTGTTATCCTCTCCACAATCAGTCTCCTGAATACGTTGGACGATTCATTTACAAGGTAGAGGCCAGCGAGCGTTGTCATAATAACTATGACCGCGCGCTGATCGGCATAGGCATCGAGCAGGCTACCTATGGTTTTTGGAATCAGGGAGGTTATGAAACCACCCGCCATACTGACCAGAGACGCAAAACATATCAGGAGTTTGCTGCGCTTTGACATCTTGCTAGTGAGCCAGCGAAACATGCTAAGGGACTTTCTGACGGACTTCATGGCTAAGTATTTAGAGCTTAATAAAGACAAACATTACATTAACGAAATAGATAGTAGCGGCACCTATTAAACCAGGTAAGAGATAATCGCGAAACGTATAAGTGTACTTTTTGCCATCAGCCACTACATCGTACTGCTCGGTAAGGCGAGACATAAGCGGACCTGCCGTGGCGCTTGTAAGGAACAGACTGCTGCCGGCACAGATAGAAAGAACAAAACAGGGAATAACGGTGTAGGCAGGAAACAGCGGCGTAATAGCCTTTACTACCGGCATCATAGCTACCGTGGAAGGGCCTGCGCTTACTATACCGGTGACTAAAGTGGTGGCAGTAATAAACAGCAAGAGCATTAGCTGCCTGTCGTGCTGGAAGGTCATGAGGTAAGTGGCAAGGTCTGTTAGCAAACCAGTCTTCTCAATAGAGGCAACTATGACGAACAAGCAGAGGTAATAAAGAAATATGGATGCATCCGTCTGGCGTATCTTCTTCTCTGCAAGCTTACCGAACTTTAGGCAGAAGCCCAGGACCAGGAAACCGCCGATGCTTACTTTGGTAGCGTCGTAGCCCATCATCCAGAAATACGACATGCCGGCAAATATTATGAGAGCGGGACCCAGTATCTTCCAATTGACCTTGATGTTTCGATAAAGACTCTCTGTGAATACTACGCTGGTAGCTTCTTCCTGTGGGGTAACGTCTAATGGTTTGTAAAAATAGAAGGCCAGTGCGATAGTGCCGCTCAAGGTGAATGCCATTAGTAACAGGGGTGTGGTGTGTGTGAGGTAAGAAGGGAAATCAATTAAACCCTGGCTGAGCATATAAAGAGCGGGGAAGTCGCCTATGGGAGTAGAAGCCCCACCCAGGTTGGAAGTGACAATAAGGAGCGCAAACAATATCTGCAGAAATCTTTTTGAAACATTTACCTGCCTAAGCATGCCAAGCATTGGAGGAATGAGGAGCAACAGGCACTGATAGTTGTCCATAAAACAACTGACCGCGTAAGTAATGGTTCCGAAGGCAACCAGTATGATCCAGCCCCTGCCGCGACATTTGGTAGCGAGAAACCTGGTCATGGTTTCGAATATCCGGCTGTCGATAACCATATCGCCGTAAAGCTGCAGGGCAAGAAGGATAGCCAGGACATCGAACGGTAGCAGCGAAAAGAACTCAGGCAGCTCTTCGCCATGAGATGTGCTCAATGCTATGGCAAAGATGGCGCCGGCAGCTATGATGAAGTGGCGCAGCTTTGGAAAGAACACCTGCAGGCCTATAGCCAGGACGGCGTTAACAAGAATGAGCGTAGTAAGCCAGTTCATTTTCTGCAGCTTGAGGTTCCAGTGAAATAATGTTTTCAAATACTACAGGGTTGATCTCGGAGAGAAGAGATAACGCACCATTCATGTTATAACCGGCTTCGAGCTCGATCCTGCTAAGAAGATTAATACCCACTACTACCCGAGCCTTTGAAAGGAGCTCTTCATTAACCAGTGGTGCGCAATACTTATACACCCAGCAGGTACCATCCATCAGCTCGAAGTAAGGGATGAAGACGATGGCTTCATTGCCTATAGCTTCCCACACACGATAGATATCGTGGACGTAGAAGTTACCGTTGTCAGTATGGTTCATAGAAATGCGCTCCTGATTTACAAAAGGACTGTTGGGCACGGAAATAATCCTCTTGCTTTTGTCGATACGGGGAGCGACCTTATCCATCAACATAGCCTCATATCCTGCGAACACCACCTTGTTTATCTTTCGTCCGCGGCTGACCATATCTACCACTTCATCGGCAGCGAGTTCGAGACAGGCAGAGAACCTTCCGTTCCAGTATTCCATTCGCTGCTGGTAAGCTGCCAATGCGTCTTCGGGGTCTATAGCCATACGCTGCAACTTGATGTTTGCTGAAGTGAGCATGCCTAGTTCGGCAATAGCTTCTGCGTTTTGGATGCTTTTGTTTTTCATGGCTTTTGTTTTGACGGTGGTAGTATTAGTATAATGAGGAATCAGATGGTGACCGCTTTAGACCTGAATGCTTCCTTGCTCCAGTTAATCACCGACATCATCAATACGTCGCGGAGCACATCGTGTGCAGGACCCTCTTCAATGAGCGAGACCACCTCATCCCTGTCACGGCTTCCGGCAAGGATGGCTTCAGGAAGCTCCAAAGGATAGGTATAGTCATCACTCTCGTGATCGTCAGACTGAATCTCTATGCCCTGTATGGGTGAAGGGATGCGACCGGTGACGGCGGAGACTATTTTAACAAGCTCAGTAAGCTGCTTTAAAATCATCGCGTTCCTTACCTGCTTTGATGGCGGCCCTTCATTAATAACCCTGGAAAGCATCCACTGATACTCTGAAGGATCTGCAAGGAAAGCAGCGAGTGTATCATCAGGCTTGCCGACCATGACCTCACCCAGTCTGCGGCGGCTGTGATGCATGTGACGGTGTGCATGGTGAGGAGTGTGGTGGTGATGTGGGTGATGATGTTTCATGGTGTACTTTGGCGCTGTTTATAGTGTGCCTGCACTTTTCTGTTTTGTGTTGTTTATTAACTGACTCTAACACAAATAGAGGAGCGGTGAGAAAAGTCATCATAGCGGCATGGATTATCTGACACAGCGAGGATCAGAAGTGCCGAAAACGTTGAAGAGGAGGGCGCACAGGCATAACAGCCTTGCGGGAGCAAACAAGAGAAACAGGAAACCTAGCGGCTGCCGACTGCAGCTATGAATGACCGTTGTGCCCAGGCTGAGGGTATGACGTAGTTACCCTCTTTACACTCCAGGTACAGACAGAGCACGTAATGCGAGGACTCATCAGGAAGTGTGAAGCTAAAGTCGTAGGGAGTAGGATCATCGGAAAGGCTGATCCACTCTGTATTGCACATTTCGTATAACGCCTCCGGTGCGGGAGTCCTGACGCCAGGCTTTTTTGGCGGAATGAGAAACGGAGCGGCCAGGTGCGGATAGATGGCCATGATGCCGTAGCGGTAATGAGTGACCGGCTTAGCGAAGGCAGGATGGTCGGGGCCGGGATCGTAGAAGATGGTGAGATCGGATCCGATGGCGGAGATCTCGAACTCGAAAGGACTGTAGAAGAGCGCCTGATACGGGTGAGCCACATTCATCTCAAGATGCGTGAGCCCGAGGAGCATACCAGCGGGATCATTCTGGCCACTGTTGCGTAACGCGGAGAGAATGCGGAACCAACACTGGCTATCGCGGAAGCGCGCAAGCTGCTTGTTGAACGTGCCGTAAAACAGACTACCGACGTAATTTACGACATTGGTTTGCCGGGCATGGGTTGCGAGCACTTCGTTGATTGTGGCTTCTTTATGAGTGCCACGGTTTTCGCGGACGTGATCTCCGTAAGCGCGTGATGAAACGAAGGTGGCGTTGCCGAGCTTACCTTTTACACGGAAAAGAGAGGGTTTTTGCTTTGCCAAGATGAGGCCATTTTCGTAGCTGCAAAGATACTATGAGGCGTTTTCTTGGACAAAGAGATTCCGGTGTAATATCTGGGATTAAGCACGCGCAGAATAGCTGTCGGGGCTGTCGTCGAATGATGTGCTTGATGGTGACTGAGGTGCCACAGATAATTGTGATCTCGTGCTGTGCGACCGTAAGAAGTGGCAGTAAAAGAACTAATTAAAATAATGCAATCTTCCTGTCAGGTGTTTCGAAAAACTGAGGGACAAGAAATGAAACAGAGTTGCGTTTGCGAACATCTGTTATCGCAACAATTGATATGTTTTTTGACTTGCTAAACTCAGGTCTTTTTCGTACCTTCAGAGGTACCGATAAGATCTGCTTCTAACAAAGAACTTCCCGCCAAAACAGCTCTGTTTCCCCTACCCTTATAGAGACCTTATAGAGACCTTATAGAGACATTATAGAGACCTTCAGCCATTCCGAAGGCATTGTACAAGGCATACTCCTTTACCACCGATTGCCTATTGACGTATTGGAGAGGTACTGGTGAGGGGACTTCACCTGTATCACAATATTTTAGTACCTTATGCTTATGGACACAGAATTGGACATTAAGGAAGAGGGAAAGGGTGCAATCTACCTCAGGGAAGATGGTAAGACGTTGGGTGAAATGGTTGTAGGGGTGAAAGATGGGGTGCTGACGGCGTATCATACTGAGGTGTTTGAAGGTGGAGAGGGAAAGGGACTAGGGAAAGAATTGCTGAATGCGATGGTGGCTTACGCCAGGGAGCATCAACTGAAGGTGGTGCCGGTGTGTGCCTATGTGGCGGCGCAGTTTAAGCGGAGGGAGGAGGAGTTTGCGGATTTAAGCCCCCTCCAACCTCCCCAATAAAGCCCCCTCCAAACCTCCCCAGATAGGGGAGGCTTCTTAGCGCGAGGAGGCGCAAGGGTGAGTGTGGTGATAAAGAGAAGATTAAGCGTAATGATATGAATGAGCGATATGTAGTGCCGGCGAATACGAGGATTGGTCATGTGCACCTAAAGGTGGCGGATCTGGAGCGGGCGCTGGGGTTTTACCGGGACTTGCTGGGTTTTGAGCTGATTACGATGTATGGAGATCAGGCAGCGTTTATTTCTGCCGGGGGATATCACCACCATATTGGTCTGAACACATGGTACAGCAAGGATAAGCCGCCGGCGCCGGTGAATAGCACGGGCTTGTTTCATACTGCTATCCTATACCCGACACGGAGGGACCTTGCTGTGATACTAGACAGGCTGGTGAAGGCAAGATATCCACTGACCGGGGCAAGTGACCATGGAGTATCTGAAGCGCTATACCTGGATGACCCTGACAAGAATGGGGTGGAGCTATATTGGGACAAGCCGCGGGAGGTCTGGCCGCAGAAGGAAGACGGCTCTATAGACATGTACACGCATGCACTGGACCTGGATGACCTGATGGGAGAACTGAAGCCCCCTCCAAACCTCCCACCATAGGGGAGGCTTTTTAGCGCGCGTACCCCCCCTTCAAAACTAAGGCTTAAACACGAGGTTGTTTGCGTGGTCGATCTCGTCCTGATTGATGGTGTGGCCCATGTTCAGGTAAATCTTCTCTGTGACGTCTGCATTCATATCCTTAAGGATGTTTGTGGTGGCATATACCCTCTCGACAGGTACGTGGGGGTCAGGATTGCTGGTACCGATGAATACTGGGGTGCCGGCGAAGTCGCCATGGTAGTTTGCAGGCTGGATCTTATCACCAATCAACCCTCCTGTATAAGCCACGACACCTCCGTACCTGGTTGCATTGCGGGTGACAAACTCGAGTGTGAGGCAGGCTCCCTGTGAGAAGCCAAGGAAGTAGATGTTTTCAGAAGTAATGCCCGCTGTTACTATATCTTCAACCAGATCTTTTAACAGTGTGAGGGCTGAAGTGAGCCAGGGCTCGTTTTGTGCAGGCGGGGCCATAAAGGAATATGGGTACCAGGTGTGGTTGGTAGCCTGGGCAGCAAGGAGGGCGTAGTCTGCCACATTGAGGTGCGCAGACTGGGAGAGAATATCCTGAGCGCTGGCTCCCCTGCCGTGCGTTAGGATCAATGCCTTCTTTGCTTCTTTGAGATCCTTGCCGGCAGTAATGATATTCTTCGTGTGCATTCTATTTGTAATTGTCGAGATTCAAGGTGATGGGCGGAAGTGACCTCTCCAACTGTGCTCTGTAGCCCTCATACTGCGCGGGCAACTTCAGGTCTTCACCAAGGTGATCCTTATCCTCATCGGCAGCGAAGCCCGGACCGTTGGTTGCCACTTCGAAGAGGACCCCGCCCGGTTCCCTAAAGTAGATAGAGGTGAAGTAGTTGCGGTCGAGAATAGGAGTAGGGTTCAGCATACGCTGGGCAATCTTTCGGCGCACCTGCTCCTGCGAATCTGCATCAGGCGTGGCAAAGGCTATGTGGTGTACCGTTCCGCCGCCGGAGAGCCCGCGTAGGCTATCAGGCGTGCAGAGGATGTCGATATAATTACCGGGTGAGTCAGTAGCAGCGAATCGGAAGCGGTTGCCCTTTTCTGCTATCAGTTTATGATCCAGTTGCTCGGTGAGCAGGCCAGCGGTGCGCTCGTAACCCTCTTCCCGTATCTCAGCACTGTAGAAGCCGCGGATGGAATGTTGCAACGGAATGTGGCCGTAGGTGAAGCCGGGACGACTATCGGCAGCGGTGAACACCAGTTCCAATCCTAGTCCATCCCCATCTTCGAAGTAAACAGCGGTCTCTGAGCCAAAACGCTCCTGCGGTTCCTTGTAGCTGATGCCGAACTTCTTTAGCCTGTCGAGCCAATAGCCCTCCGAACCTGCAGGCACTGAAAAGGTGGTGGTATTAAGCATGCCCTTACCGTGGCGACCAGCCATAGTGCCATCGAAGGGAAAGAAGGTAAGGATGCTGCCGGGCAGGCCCTGTTCATCGCCATAATAGAAATGGTAGACGTCGGGCGCATCGAAGTTGACAGTTTTCTTGACGAGCCGGAGGCCGAGGATGCCGCAGTAGAAGTCGATATTCTTTTGCGCGCTGCCTGCTATTGCTGTGATGTGGTGGATGCCTGTGATTAGTTGCATTTATAATAATTCATAAATTCCAAAAGACAAATTCCAAATTCCAGAGAACAAATCCCAGATGGCAAATCCCAAAAAACAAATCCCAAATTCCAAAGAACGGGGAGAATCCCAATGTTTAGATGGACAAATTCCCTGGTGGCGTTGCTAACCTGAATATAAAGATATGGCAATAATATGCGGGACGGTTGGGTATAAAGTTTCAGATGAAAGTGAAGGCGGCAGTAAGATATGCGGTGAAAAAGGGTGCTATTCACCGCAGGATTTGCGGTTTTTAATGGAAGAATGCGGAGAATAAGTGCTTCACTCCTACGATTCTTTTCTTTTCAGGGTCCACACAGCAGGGGAACAGCAGTAGTAAAATGCAGGATTCCGGGTAGCTGGTAATAGGCTAAGGAATACCTGAGGAATACCTAAGGAATACCTGAGGGCATAAAAAGTGAATGGGAAATAGGACGTGGAGCGTGGAAACAAAAGAAAAACCCTAAATGTCGTGGGACTATTTAGGGTTTATTTAGTGTGGTGCGGGAGGGACTTGAACCCCCGACACAAGGATTTTCAGTCCTTTGCTCTACCACCTGAGCTACCGCACCGCTTGCTTTAGGGATTGCAAAAATAGAGGTAATAATCAATTTTCCAAAAAGAGGTTAGATTTATTGTTTCATAATCTTTCCCTTGTATGTGTTGCCGCGTTCACCTGAAATGGTGATAGTGTACAAGCCTGCAGTCAGCGCTTTAGTGGAAACAGTAGCATTGTTGGTAGTGAGCGTACCTGTAGCGACCAACTTGCCCTCAGCATTGACGATACTGTATGGCATAGATACGCGACCAAGGGTTTCAGGCAGCTTGATGATGGTATAATCTCCTGCGGGATTGGGGTAAATGGTGATCTCGCTGCTGGTGGCAATGTTGCTGGCAGACGTGGGTACAGAAGGATCGTAGATCTCTATTATCTTATTGATGCTCCCGGAATTGCTGGTAGATACGTAGACCTTTCCATCGGGTGATACACAGACATCCCTGAGCCGGCCGAAGGTGTTGCTAATAAGGACAGTGCTGCTAACGATGGAATCGAATGTACTGTTTAGCTGTAGCTGATAAAGATCCTGACCGGCAAGTGTACACATAAGCAATGAATTCTGCCAGGCGGGGAACATGGGATGATTGTAATAGTCGATGCCACATACAGCAATAGTGGGTGTCCAGGCCATTAGCGGCTCCACTACATTGGAATCAGCACAAAACGTGATCTCTGAAGGAGTGTTGCAGTAGCCATGGACGTTTGGCCACCCATAGTTTCGTCCTTTTTGTATGATGTTGACTTCATCATCTGTGGAGGGACCATGCTCTGAGGAGTAAATATTTCCGTTAGCGTAAACGAGACCCTGGGCATTCCGGTGCCCCCAGCTCCAGGCGGGATTGCCGGGGATCGGGTTGTCGGACGGAATACTGCCATCGAGATTGAGCCGAAGGATTTTGCCATTGACTGAATTGACGTTCTGCGGCAGCGCCTGATTGGCAGCATCGCCTGTGCTGATAAACAACTTGTCGCCGATAATGATGAGGCGACAGCCGTTATGGATACCAGCCCCGGCAATGTTCTCTATCAAAGTAAGAGGACTGGAGAGCGAGTTGGAAGCATAGGTGTAACGGACCACCCTTTCCTTAGTACCACTCTGCTGATAATTATAAGCCACATAGACGTAGGGCTGCGCCGGGAAATCGGGGTGCAAAGCAAGACCCAGCATACCACCCTCACCACTGCTGTAGGTATTTGCCTCGTGGTAGAGTGTATCGATCTGACGGGAAACAGGATCGAGGCGGCAGATATAACCGTTCTTTTGTGTAAAATAGATCCGGTCATCAGGACCATACACAAGGTCCCATGGAATGTTAAGTGAATCGCGTACCACTCGTGTGGTCATTTGGGCGTTTACCTGAAGGGCGCTGCCAACAAGCAGACATGCCAATAGCAGTACAGTTTTTCTCATAGCATACATCTTATCTTATTTAAAGTTACGACGAAAAAGCCCCTCCAAACCTCCCCAAGAGGGAGGCTTCTTAGCGCGAGGAAGAAACTCTATACCTACATAGCCGTTTTGCAATATTTGGTAAGAAACGTACTTTGTCCATCAATTAGTCTGAGGGAATCAGGGTTTGGGGTAAGCCGGACGTCTAGCCCACTTATAGGTATAAGCATGAAATCATATAAAATTTGCGTGGTGCTTTCTTTGGTTCTGAACCTTGTCTCGTGCAAGGAACCTGGTGCACAATACACCAACGTTGTGGAAATTTCGCATGATTTGGAACACAAAGAAGTACCGAACAACGAAAGTGGCGTCTATAAGGAATTCTATAAGGACGGTGTTCTAAAGATCAAAGGAAAATACGAGCTCGGAAAAAAAACAGGCATTTGGATAGATTATAATTCTATTGGAGAGCCTGAAAAGGCAGTATATATGTACAATGATTCCGTTTACTACAGCGGTCTAGATCCTCAAGATTATGTTTTGGAAAAATATCCGATCAAAGGTAAAAATGTAATAGACCTTCCTGTCAAATGGGATAAAGGAAACATCGACAACAGTTCTTTGCTACTTACTTGTACTAAAAAATGCAAAGACCAATTTTGCCCCACTATCAGTATTACATACACCAAGTTAAAAGGAAGTTTTCACGATCTTGTAGAGGAAAATATTGCAACAACTCGTAAGGAGTTTGACTATTTTAAAATAGTTTCGGGAGGAGAAGTTAAAATCAACAACCTAAGAGGTGAACAGTATTCATGTATTACCATTTACAATGGGATAAAATTAGGTTTACTAGCTACGTTTATTTTGAAAGATGACGATGTCTATATCATCACCTCCATGGCTTTAAATGATCCAGAAGGTAGCTTCTTAAAATACCAGGATTTGTTTGTAGAGATTGCTAGTACGTTCACACTCTAAAAGGCTACCACTGAGCTGCTGGAAAAATTTCTAAGAATACGTACGGTGATAATGTATAAGGCGAGGGAAAATAACAGCCCTGAAAGGAAGTCAAACTCTATTTTTACAGCTCATGGAGATTCAGGACCTGGCTTTACGGTTTGCAGAACAAATACAACAAACAAAATTTCCAGAGGCGATAGCCGTGATAATGGGGATGATCAGTGTGGTGCTTGCAAACAGGAACCACGTGTGGCTGTATCCTACGGGAATTATCAGCACGGGGTTGTACATCTATATAATGACAGATGCCGGGCTGTATGCCGAATCGCTGCTCAATGCGTACTATCTGGTGATGAGTGTATATGGCTGGACAAAGTGGAGCATCCGGCACGAAAACAAGAACCCGGCAGCCATAAGTATCAACAACAGAAAAGACTGGATAATAACTATTGCTATTGTTGCTGTGGGCTGGCTGATACTGTTTTATTCACTTAAGACCTTTACTGACTCAACCGTGCCCGTAATGGACGCGATAGTGTCTGCCACTGCCTGGGCAGGTATGTGGCTGCTGGCCAGACATAAAGTAGAGAACTGGATACTGCTGAATATATCGAACGCTATAGCGATGCCTCTATTGCTATACAAGGGTCTGCCATTGACCGCTATGCTCACGCTATTCTTATTTATTGTCGCTATTTTTGGTTACCTGCGCTGGCGAAGGCTGCACCAGCAATATGCACAAGAACAAATCTGATGGTCCGTTACCTCATAATTACTGTTTTACTATTCTGCCAATTGCCAGCCCCAGCTCAGAACCTGGACATAAGGCTGCTGAACGGGCTGCACGATACAAGAGATAAAACCTGGGATGAAACATTTAATGCATTTAGCTTCACGGTGTACCCAGTTTCCCTGGCAGTGCCGCTTGCGCAGTATATACATGGGATAGCCGCAGGTGACATGAAAAGCATAGAACATGGTCTGCACTCCACAACTGCACTGGTTGCGAACACGGTAATAACCTACGGACTAAAACATACCATAAAGCGGCAGCGGCCTTATGATAAGTATCCGCAGTATACACCTTATGAACATGATACTAGTCCTTCTTTCCCTTCAGGCCATACATCTTTTGCGTTTACAACAGCCACAGACCTCAGCATACAATACCGAAAGTGGTATGTAGTGGTACCCGCATATTTTTGGGCAGGCGCAGTTGGCTACTCGAGAATACACATGGGCGCGCACTACCCCAGTGATGTGGTGGCAGGAGCGTTAGTTGGCGCAGCAGCATCCTACCTGAGCTACCGTGGCAACAAGTGGATAAAAGGATATTGGGAAAAGAAGACGAAAGCAAAATTCATAGATTGAGCATAAAGAAAATAGTGGTGATTGGTCCCGAGTCTACCGGGAAGAGCAGCCTTAGTGGAGCACTGGCTGCGACACTGGAAACAGTGTGGGTTCCAGAATATGCAAGAGCTTATCTGGAGCAGTTGAACAGGCCATATGAAGAGGAGGATGTTTTGGCTATTGCCCGCGGACAACTTGCATCAGAACAAAAGCTGGAAACCACCGCTAACGGTTACCTGATATGTGACACGGACCTAAATGTGGTAAAGGTGTGGAGTGAACATAAGTATGGCAGATGTAACAGGGAAATACTGGAAGCGATTGCAGTAAGGAGGTACGATCTTTATCTGCTAACCTATATTGATGTAGCCTGGCAGGATGACCCCTTACGCGAACACCCTGAGGAAGGCTTGAGGAGTTACTTTTATCACCAGTACAAAGACATAGTTATGAACAGTGGTGTACCCTGGGTGGAAATAAAGGGCACGGAGCGGGCAAGGCTTACCATGGCAGTAAAAGCCATAAACGAGATACTGACCGAATATGCTGATTCACATACATCCGGATAATCCGCAGCCGCGCCAACTGAAAATGGTGGTTGAAACCCTTCAGAAAGGTGGTGTGATCGTGTACCCGACAGATACGATCTATGGACTGGGATGTGACATCTACAATGCGCAGGCAATAGAACGGATATGCAGGATAAAGGGAATTGACCCAAAGAAAGCGCAACTATCCTTTGTGTGCGCAGACCTGAGCCACCTAAGTGAATACACTAAAAGCCTCAGCACTCCATTATTCAGGATCCTGAAAAACGCGCTGCCGGGGCCTTACACCTTTATAATGGAAGCTAATAAGCAAGTACCTAAGTTGCTGAAGACAAAGAAAGACACTGTGGGGATAAGGGTACCGGACCATAAAATCACACAGGCACTGATAAAAGAACTTGGCCACCCTATAATGAGCGTATCGTTACCAATGGATGAAGACGTAGAATACTATACAGATCCGGAGGTTATACACGAACAGTTTGAGAAACTGGTGGACATAGTTGTGGATGGCGGATATGGTAGCACAACGCCTTCAACAGTGATTGACTGTACGAGTGGCTCGCCGGAACTGATAAGAGAGGGAGCTGGGGAATGGGAGGAGATTGTGGGGTGACGGGATGAGTGCGAGATTCGAATTAACTTAGCACCATGTATACCTCCGAGCAAGAGCAGAGACTATATAAACAAGGAAAAGACCTACTAAATCATAGTCCGGAAGAGCACCCGGAAGAAAATATCAGAATGCTGATCGAAGTGATCAATTACGCTGACTGGAAATATTATGTTCAGAGTGAACCCATATTCTCAGACGCAGAATATGATGCTTTGTTTAAGATTCTTAGGGATTATGAGGAGAGGTACCCGGAACATCTTTCTCCTGACTCCCCAACCCAGCGTATTGCCAAAGGCCTCAGTGAGAGGTTCCCGCCCGTTGCGCACCTTGTACCCATGCTCAGCCTGGACAATACCTATAATGCAGACGACCTCCGCGACTGGGACAGGAAGTGCAGGGAGATAGCTGTTGGTGAACAAATAGAATACTGTGCTGAGCCTAAGTATGACGGCGCAAGTATTTCATTGATATACGAGGATGGGAAGCTTGTTCGCGGCGCCACCAGGGGCGATGGTGTCATGGGGGAAGAGATCACTGTCAATATCCGACAGATAAAATCAATACCGCTTTCTGCACCATTCCTGAAGGATGGAATAAAGCAAATTGAGATAAGAGGTGAGGTAGTGATCCATAAGGAAGTGTTTGCCGCCTACAATGAGCAAAGAGCGAAGGATGGTCTTCCCGTATTAGCAAATCCTCGCAATGCAGCCTCCGGAACCTTAAGAATACTCGATCCTGAAGAGGTCCGCAGGCGCAGACTTTCAGCTATTGTCTACCACATCAGCGACTACACGCTTACCGGGAAGGAAGCTCCTCCTGTACTGGGAGATGGTGGCGAAGGAGCGCACTATCAATCCCTGCAGTGGCTGTACTCCATGGGCTTTCCTACACCGGTAAAAGAAATGAAGCGCTTCTCCTCGATAGATGACGTTATTGATTTCTGCAATGAGTTTGAGGCTCGTCGCGATGACCTGCCTTATGAAGTAGATGGTCTTGTCATAAAAGTGAACCAGTTCCACCTGCAGGAGAAGATGGGCATGACATCGCATCATCCCCGCTGGGCAGTAGCGTACAAGTTTAAGGCACGGCAGGCTACCAGCAAACTTAGAAGGGTAGAATACCAGGTAGGCAGAACAGGCACCATCACCCCTGTTGCCAAAATAGACCCTGTTCCAATTGGCGGTGTTACCGTCACCTCTATCTCACTGTTTAACGAAGACGTTGTTCGTGAGAAGGACGTTCGTATTGGAGATACTGTGCTGGTGGAAAGAGCTGGAGATGTGATCCCGTATATAGTAAAACCACTCACTGAGCTAAGAGACGGTACTGAACAACCGATTGTCTTCCCTAACACTTGTCCCGATTGCGGGCAGCCGTTAGAAAAAGCTCCAGAAGAGGCAGCCTGGCGCTGTATCAATATTTCCTGCCCGTCGCAGGTTGTAGAGCGGCTCACTCACTTCTGCAGCAAAGACGCTATGGACATCCGCGGTATGGGTGGAGCCAACGTTAAAAAGTTCTACGACCTCGGTATCATCACAGATATCCCAAGTCTGTACCACATAGACTGGAACAAACTGAAAGGACTGGACGGCTTCGGCGAAAAATCAATTACAAACCTCCAGACAGCTATTGAGAACTCAAAATCCCAGACCCTAAACAGGGTTATTTACGGTTTGGGGATTCGCCATGTTGGAGAAACTATGGCTAAGACCTTGGCAAATGCAGTGAGTCATATAAAAGAACTGTACGACTGGGATCAAGAAAAGCTCGTATCGCTGGAAGATGTAGGGCCTAAGGTGGCAGCTACAGTCGCAGACTTCTTTCATATTCCCGAGAACAGGCATATGATAGACCTGTTAGAGAAAGAGGGAGTCAACCTTTCCAATCATCATAAAGGACATAGATCTGCAGAGGGTGCGCTCTCAGGCAAAACGTTCCTTTTCACAGGTACACTGACCCGTTTCAAGCGCAGTGATGCAGAGGAAATGGTAGAACAAAACGGAGGGTCTATTGCAAGTGGGGTCAGCAGCAAACTTAACTTCCTCGTGGTTGGTGCAGATGCAGGGTCCAAGCTGGAGAAGGCAAAGAAACTAGGAACAGTATCGATACTTACCGAAGAACAGTTTCTTGATCTTATAAAATAAGTAAATGAAAATACTGCGATAGGCATTTTTAAGAAGAAGGCCAAATAAGTACTCATTCCGGTTAGACTGGAATAGTCAATTATATCTTTGTAACAGCGGAGCGATAAGATCATATCACATAGTTGTAGATAACGACCTTATAGTAAGTACCTTTGCACCCTGTTTAAAGCATTCAATAAAACATGTCTACCATCCAGCCATTCCTTAGACTTAGCGGACTTGAGCCCTTAGTCGTGAGGCCTGAATCTAACTTCATTAACGTTGGCGAACGAACTAACGTGACGGGCTCAAAGAAGTTTGCACGTCTCATTCGCGAAAACAAATATGAAGAAGCGTTGTCTGTAGCCAGGCAGCAGGTAGAGGGGGGAGCACAGATATTGGATGTGAATATGGACGACGCATTGCTGGATGGAGAGAAAGCGATGACCACTTTCCTGAACCTGCTGCAGGCCGAACCGGATATCGCCAAGATCCCTATCATGATAGATTCATCGAAGTTCTCGATAATAGAGGCGGGCCTGAAATGCGTGCAGGGGAAGTGCATCGTGAATTCGATATCGATGAAGGAAGGCGAGGAGAAGTTTATAGAACAGGCAATAATTTGTAAGAGCTATGGCGCATCGGTGATAGTAATGGCTTTCGATGAACAGGGGCAGGCTGACACACTTGAGCGGAGGGTAAACATTTGCCAGAAAGCATATGATATACTGACTGAGAAAGTGGGTTATCACCCTGAAGATATCATCTTTGACCCTAACATATTTGCAATAGCCACTGGAATAGAAGAACACAACAACTATGCGGTAGACTTTATAGAAGCGACAAGGATCATTAAGCAACGGATGCCTCTTACGAAAGTGAGTGGTGGTGTAAGTAATGTTTCTTTTTCCTTCAGGGGAAACGATCCTGTACGGGAGGCCATGCATGCTGTGTTTCTATATCATGCAATCAAGGCTGGTATGGATATGGGCATTGTGAACGCAGGACAGCTTATTATCTATGATGAAATTGAGCCGCAACTGAAGGAACTTTGCGAGGATGTAATATTAAACAGAAGAACGGATGCAACGGAGCGGCTGGTGACCTTTGCTGAGACTGTAAAGGCAAAGGATAAAGATGCCAAAGTGGACGATGAGTGGCGGAACACCACTGTAGAGGAGCGACTGAAGCACGCCCTGGTAAACGGAATAACAGACTACATTGATCAAGATACGGAAGAAGCAAGACTAAAATATCCAAAGCCTCTGGATGTGATAGAGGGTCCGCTGATGGATGGGATGAATGTAGTAGGAGACTTGTTTGGTAGCGGAAAGATGTTTCTGCCGCAGGTGGTGAAGAGTGCGCGGGTGATGAAAAAGAGTGTGGCGATATTAACTCCGTATATCGAGGCTGCGAAGCTCCTGCGTAAGGAAGCACACGAGGCAGCGGGAACAAAGAACGAAGAAGCGGCTGGCGCAGCTAAGATATTGCTGGCGACGGTGAAGGGAGATGTGCATGACATCGGGAAGAACATAGTGGGTGTGGTGCTCGGGTGTAATGGGTATGATGTGATAGATCTGGGTGTGATGGTGCCTGCTGATAAGATACTTGAGACAGCGCAGAGAGAAAATGCAGATATCATAGGTCTCAGCGGATTGATAACACCTTCACTGGATGAAATGGTGCATGTGGCGAAGGAAATGAAGCGCAGGGGCATGAAGCAGCCATTGCTGATAGGGGGGGCTACCACCAGCAGGATGCACACTGCGGTAAGGATTGCTCCTGAATATGACAATGGTGTGGTGTATGTACTGGATGCGAGCCGTAGTGTGACAACTGCTGGCAGTCTGCTGAGTAAAGAGCAAAAGGACACGTTTCTTGAAGCTATTGGCAAAGAGTACACCAAGCTGAGAGACGACTTTGCGAGCAAGAAGACTATAAAGCAATACATCTCCTTTGAGGAAGCTCAAAAGAATGCGGTAAGGATAGAGTGGGAGAACTATACGCCTCCTGCTCCAGCCTTTACTGGCGTAAAAGTGTTCAGCGACTATGACCTGAACGAGATAAGGGAATATATTGACTGGGGGCCATTCTTTATAGCATGGGAGATGAGAGGCAAGTATCCCGATATACTCACTGACAAGCATGCGGGCGCGGAAGCGACGAAACTGTTTAATGACGCAAATGCTTTACTAGACAAAATCATACAAGAAAAATGGCTAACGGCTAAAGGAGTAGTGGGATTCTGGAATGCCTTTAAGACTGGTCCTGACACAATAGTATTGAAAGATGAGGGCGGGAAGCAGTTAGCTCAGTTGGAGTCCATGAGGCAACAAATGAAGAAAGCAGCGGATCAGCCTAACTTCTCCCTGTCGGACTTCATTAAACCAGCAGAGCTGACGAATGGTACGGGAGACTATATGGGCGCCTTTGCTGTAAGTATCCACGGAATAGAACCGCACTTAAAGCGTTTTGCAGAGCAGCACGATGACTACAACAAGATAATGCTGCAGGCTATGGCGGACAGGCTGGCAGAGGCATTTGCGGAGGTGTTACATAAAAGAACAAGAACTGAATTCTGGGGATATGCAAAAGAAGAGGAACTCACGACAGAAGAACTTGTAAAAGAAAAGTACCAGGGAATAAGGCCAGCGCCCGGCTATCCTGCATGTCCGGACCATACCGAGAAAAATAAGCTTTTCGCACTGCTAAATGCTACTGAGAACGCTGGTATAGAACTAACAGAATCACTTGCGATGTACCCCGGAGCTGCAGTTTGCGGCTGGTATTTCAGTCACCCGCAGAGTACCTACTTTGGGGTTGGAAAGATATTGAAAGACCAGCTAGAAGACTATACAGAACGAAAAGGAATGAGCCTGGAGGAAATGACCAGGTGGCTTTCTCCAAATTTAGAAGGATAAATAATGAACCAAGCGTCAGAAATAAAAGGTCAGGAAGTGAAGCAGCAATCATTAGCGCTACGAATACCGGCTATGGTATTAAGCTATGTATTCCATCCAGTGTTTATGCCGCTTATGATGACCTATGTTCTTTATATGCTGGTGCCAGCACAATTTGCCGGAATACTTCAGGCGAAAATGGGTTTGCTGTACATTCAAGTCGCATTGCATTCGGCTTTCTTTCCCCTGCTGACCGTGCTTTTGCTGAAAGGACTAGGCTTGATTGAGAGCATTCATATGCACAACCCAAAGGACAGGATTATCCCCTTGATGGCATCTATGATCTTTTACTTCTGGGGATACTGGGTTTTCAAGAATAACAACGAACCTGAGGTGATTAGAGTACTTTTTCTGGGAGGATTTTGGGGAGTGATAGCCGTTTTCATGATAAGCATCTTCTTCAAGATCAGCATGCACACAGCTTCTGCAGGCAGCATTGTTGGACTTATAGTCGTAGTAATGCTGATTAGTCCGGTGAACATGGTACTCCCTTTGTTTATAGCGTTACTGGTGGCTGGTGTTATCGGAACAGCTAGACTTATATTGTCCGCCCATACTTCCAGTGAGATCTGGCTTGGCTATTTCGTTGGCTTTTTGGTGCAAATAGCTGCTTACTGGTATTTGTCGTAAAGTCTACCATCGTAGAAAAAGAAAAGCTGCCTATCGAAGGCAGCCTTTCTTTTATACAATATTTCAACTATTAATAGCGGTAATGCTCAGGCTTGAATGGACCAGTCTTTGGTATTCCCAGATACTCCGACTGTGCATCTGTAAGCTCATCAAGCTCTACCGCAATCTTTGAAAGATGCAGGCGTGCAACCTTCTCATCCAAGTGCTTCGGAAGAACGTATACTTTATTCTCGTAGTTTTCATGGTTAGTCCAAAGCTCAATCTGAGCGAGCGTCTGATTAGAGAATGAGTTACTCATCACGAATGATGGGTGACCAGTGGCACAACCAAGGTTTACCAGACGACCTTCAGCAAGAAGGATAATGTCCTTACCATCTATGTTGTACATGTCGACCTGAGGCTTGATAGTGTCCTTTGTGTTACCGTAGTTGTTATTCAACCAGGCTACATCAATCTCAATATCAAAGTGTCCGATGTTACAAACGATAGCCTTATCCTTCATCAGACGGAAGTGCTTCTCAGTAATAAGATCACGGCAACCTGAAGCTGTTACAATGATGTCAGCTTCCTTTACAGCATCAACCATTTTCTTAACTTCGAATCCATCCATTGCAGCCTGCAATGCACAAATAGGATCAATCTCGGTAACGATAACGCGAGCACCTGCACCACGAAGTGAAAGGGCAGAACCCTTGCCGACGTCACCATATCCACCTACAACAGCTACCTTACCAGCCATCATAACGTCAGTGGCGCGACGGATAGCGTCTACCAGTGATTCCTGGCAACCATACTTGTTGTCGAACTTCGACTTGGTAACTGAGTCATTAACGTTGATTGCAGGGATAGGAAGTGTACCCTTCTGCATTCTTTCATACAGACGGTGAACCCCTGTAGTGGTTTCTTCACTAAGTCCCTTGATGTGCTGTACGAGCTCGGTATAGTTATCAAAAACCATATTGGTAAGGTCGCCACCGTCATCAAGGATCATGTTTAGCGGACGATCTTCGCTACCAAAGAAAAGAGTTTGTTCGATACACCAGTCAGCTTCTGCCTGAGTCTGCCCTTTCCATGCGAAAACACCTATACCGGCAGCAGCTATGGCCGCAGCTGCATGATCCTGTGTAGAAAAGATGTTACAAGAGCTCCAGCGTACCTCAGCACCCAGTTCAACAAGTGTTTCTATCAGAACGGCAGTCTGGATGGTCATATGCAGGCAACCTGCGATGCGCGCTCCTCTAAGCGGCTTTTGAGAGCCATATTCTGCGCGAATGGACATTAGTCCTGGCATTTCGGCCTCAGCTAAGCGGATCTCCTTACGGCCCCATTCAGCAAGACTCATATCCTTCACCTTATAAGGCAGCTTGAAGTCGATCTGACTACGAGTGGTTGTACTCATAACTTTATGTTTACTAGTTTCAGTTTTAAAGACCGCAAAGGTAGGAAATTCCCAGCTATTAGAGGACAAGCTAATGTGTGCAGCTCCACCCAACCAATCGCCTCTTCGGCTGGTTTGCAGTTTTGAGAAGTCCTATGAAATCGTGCCGGATTCCTTACAGTGTACCTAAATATTCGTCCACCTTTGAACGTAAGTTAGCGCTTACGGGGACTAGTGGCAGTCTGAGCACATTCTTGCAAATACCCTGTGTCTGTAGGACATACTTGACGCCGGCAGGATTACCCTCTGCAAAAAGAAGATGAATCCCATTCAAAAGCTTGTAGTGCAAAGCGCGAGCGCTGCTAAAATCACCCTCTAGTCCTGCTTTAACCATAGAAGTAAAGTCGCGGGTATAGCAATTTGCCGCCACAGATATTACGCCCTCCATACCTATTGCCAATTGTGGTAACACGAGATCATCATCACCTGAGAGAATAGCAAAATGATCCGGCTTATTCTGGACCAGTTCCATACATTGGGATAGGTTTCCGGAAGCTTCTTTGATGGCTACTATATTGCTGAACTCCCTGGCTAGCTTTAACGCAGTTGCGGGGAGCATATTGGTGACAGTCCTCCCCGGCACATTGTATAATATGATTGGCTTTGGAGACTGCGAGGCAATTGCTTTGAAGTGCTGATAGATGCCCTCCTGAGTGGGCTTGTTGTAATAGGGCACAACACTTAAAATACCTGCGACACCTGAAAGATCGTATTCCTTCATCAGAGAAATTACTTCCGAGGTGTTATTGCCTCCTATCCCGCAAACGACTGGTACACGTTTACCGGATTTCTCAACGATGAACTCTAATATATCTTTCTTCTCCTGAGAAGTCAAGGTTGGCGTTTCAGCAGTTGTGCCAAGAGCAACCAAATAATCCACGCCATTTTCTATAACACTATTTATCAGCTTTTCAAGCGAGTTGTAGTCTACTGACCCGTCTTCCTGAAAAGGTGTTACCAACGCGACACCCGTTCCTCTGAATTGATTTGTCATGATTCTGAGTTGATAATTCAAATTGGTTATTCACTCACTTCCTCGTAAAAGCCCATAGCTGAAAATTTGGCGATTCGCTGATCGATGCGCGCGTCTGGACTCAGACCCGAGAGCTGACCAAGCTGCGTGACCAGGTATTCTTTAAGGGTTATGGCCATTTCTTCCGGACGGGCATGAGCACCACCCACCGGTTCTGGTACCACATCGTCGACGAGATTAAACCCTTTCATATCCTTGGAGGTTAGCTTCAACTGTTCCGCTGCCTTAACCTTGTAATCCCAGCTCCTCCAAAGTATGGTAGAGCAATTTTCCGGTGAAATAACTGTATACCATGTATTTTCGAGCATTGCGACCTTATCACCAATGCCGATGCCAAGCGCACCACCTGAGGCACCTTCACCAATTACAACACAAATTACCGGTACCCGAAGATTGACCATCTCAAACAAGTTCCGCGCTATTGCTTCTCCTTGTCCGCGCTCCTCAGCCTCCAGGCCCGGGAAGGCACCAGGTGTATCAATAAGTGTAACGACAGGCCTGTTAAACTTCTCTGCCAACTTCATCAGTCGAAGAGCTTTGCGGTATCCCTCGGGGTTGGCCATCCCGAAATTGCGCATCTGCCGCATTTTGGTGTTGATACCCTTCTGTTGCCCTATTACCATTACGGGCATTCCATCGATTTCCGCCATACCACCAACCATGGCCTTATCATCCTTTACCTGTCTGTCGCCATATAATTCGTTGAAATTGGAAAATATCTTCTCAATATAGTAGAGAGTGTATGGACGCTCAGGGTGACGACTAAGCTGAACCCGCTGCCATGGTGTGAGGTTCTCATAGATCTGAGAACGTGTCTTCTCAATTGCCTCTTCAAGTTCCCGGATAGAAGCACTGACATCTACGTTATGGTTCTTTGCATGCACATCCCTGAGTTTATTCATCTGACCATATAACTCTTCAAGCGGCTTTTCGAAATCCAGAAACTGCATAGTTTAATCGTTTGATGCACAAAAGTAAGGTTTGAAAATTTTTCAGAAGAAGATTTGCTGCTTTGAATGTTTTGTCATTATCTTTGCAACCCAAACTGGAAAAAGGATCGGTAGTTCAGTTGGTTAGAATGCCGCCCTGTCACGGCGGAGGTCGCGGGTTCGAGTCCCGTCCGGTCCGCTAGAACAGAGTACAAAGAGTATCGAAAGCCTGCAAAATCAATGATTTGCAGGCTTTCGTGTTTTTACCCCTCTCTATTAATCTTTTAAAATATTCCGATCTAAAATGAGGGTGAATTAGGTTACCGAGATTTAGGTTTGCATCCTGACAAAGCGACTGGCGATGTTATACTTTATAACAAATTAATTTGGATAACTCGTTTAGTATATTAATTTTGCCTCCTAAATTGTTCAACTAAAACAAATAGAACTGTGGCGTACGAAAACAAAAACTATGGCGATAATCGTAACAACGAAAGCCTGTTTAGCAAGCGCATAAAGGCCGGAAAGAGAAGGACATATTTCTTTGATGTACGTGCTACACGTGGAAATGACTATTTTATCACTATCACTGAGAGTAAGAAGCGCTTTGATGATAATGGATACGACAGACATAAGATGTTCCTTTATAAGGAAGATTTCAACAAGTTTCTTAATGCATTAACTGAAACAGTAAACTACGTTAAGACTGACCTGATGCCTGACTTCGACTTTGATGCGTATAACCACGATCAGGAGAATGAAGAGTCAATAGCTGCTCCTGTAAGTGAAGCAGCTGAGGGAAATGTTGACGACTGGAAGATCTAGTCTTTTACTGAGAGATAAAAAATAAAGTCCTGCATTTGCGGGACTTTATTTTTTGTAGCTGGTGACCTGCAGCCTATTAAGGTTTGACGTTTTATTCACCTCCGTTTGAAGGCTTCTTCATAATGGCATATACCTCGATAGCAAATCCTATCATCATAATAATAGGCGCAAGGGTGATCCTGCGAAAGCTATAGAGCTGATCGTAATTGAACTGATTCGGGTCTTCGCTTTTGCCACCTGCCATGAGGAAAAGACTGATAAGGATAAGGACAACTCCTATAATCATCCACATGTAATTGCCTTTGTCGAACAAGAACACCTGATTGCCCCTGGGATCGGAATTGGTCGATCTGGCTTTAGTTGCCGATGTAGTTTTTGTATTAGCTGTTGCCATAATAATGTGTATCTAAAATATTAATAAAGGTCGTCGACGTGCATTCTTAAGTATTTGACAACAGAACGGTGCGTACTAACTACAGAGATGAGAATGCCCATAAGGATCATCCCGAGCATCAGTACAGCAAGCAAGACCGGCTCATGAAGCGCCTTAAGAGAAGGAAGCTGACTTTCAGCAAAGGACATAACTGCCCAGAGGCCGGCGACTGCGATGATCCCGCTAATGAGTCCGTTGATGATGGCTCGCTGGTCGAACGGTTTTGTGATGAACCAACGAGTGGCCCCCACCATCTGCATCGTCTTAATAAGAAAACGGTTGCTAAACATGGCAAGGCGAACGGTATTGTCGATCAGGATGATAACTACGATAAACAGAATGAGCGAAATAGCACCAAGGATGATCCCGATCTTTCGGAAGTTCGCGTTCATCTTATCGATGACACCGGTTGGGTAACTGACCTCACGGACAATATTGCTTTGCTTCACAAACTGCTCGATCTTAGCAAGACTATCCTTGTTGACATAATCGGAATACAAGTAGAAGTTGACAGATGAGTATAACGGATTAAAGTCTAACAACTGAGTAAAATCTTCACCCCACTCTTTCTCGAAATCCTTTGCAGCCTCCTCACGTGTCGTAATGTCAGATTGGCGTACGAAGGGCTGCTGGTCAAGCACATCCTTTAGCTTCTGAGCCATTTCAGCCCGGGTATTGTCGTGAAGGATCACCTGGACTTCTATATCTTCTTTGAACACCCGTGTAAGCCCGCGGCCATTGATAACCAGCCAACCTAAGGTGCCCAAAAGGAAGAGCACGAGGGAAACTCCGATAATAGCGTAAACGTATGAAGGCTTAGATTTCTGTCCAGATGACATCCTGAGGTGTTATCGCCCAAAAATAAAAAAATAAATGAGCCACAGCCGGTTTATTGCTGTTAAAAAATAATTCTTCCATAATATTCCAATTTCCCGAACGGTTTGAAGCCTTGTTTATATTTTTAGAGCCAGATTAAGAACATGCAGGATCTACGACCTTTTTTCGCGGAAAGACATTACCTGGAAGACCAGGAGCAAGGAACCTACGAACCACTTCAATGGGGTGCCAATATGCCCTACGCTACCAGGGATAACTTTGACTGGGAAGAAGCAGACATTGTAATAGTGGGATGTGGTGAAATGAGAGGAGAAGACAGGGAATCAGAATATTCGCAGGGACCTGACGCGATCAGAGAGCAACTGTACCAGTTGTACAACTGGCACCCGGAAGTGAAGATTGCGGATGCCGGTAATATAAGGCAAGGGGCTACTGTGGATGACACCAGAGCGGCGCTGAGAACTGTACTTGAAGAACTGGAATCTGCCGGAAAGGTTGTGATGTTGCTGGGAGGCAGTAACGACCTTGCTCTTCAACAATACGAAGCCTTTAAGAAAGCAGGTAAAGTGATCAATGCTTCGGGAGCTGATATGCTCATTGACCTGGATGAAACTGAGGAACTGACATCAAGGAGCTATCTGATGGAAATGCTAACGGGGCAGCCGAACTTCATAAGGCATTACAACCACATAGGATTTCAAAGCTACTATGTGCACCCCCGGATGTTGGAGACACTTGATAAGCTAAGATTTGACCTATTCAGGCTGGGGAGAGTACGAGAACATATGGAAGACATGGAGCCGGTGCTGAGGACGAGTGACATGTTTAGCTTTGACGTATCAGCAGTGCGGTATAGCGATGCACCGGTAAATACTAACGGATCGCCGAATGGCTTTACAGGAGACGAGGCTTGCCTCCTGGCCAGGTATGCAGGTATGAGCGCTCAGCTTTCCTCGTTTGGTATCTTTGGTTTTGAACCGAGGAAAGACAAGTACCGAATGACTGCCAAACTGATCAGTCAGATGATATGGTATTTCATTGACGGGTGCCTGATAAGGAAGAAGGAAGCAAAGCTGACTGACCATGAAGAGTTTGTAGAGTTTCATGTGACATTCACGAGTAACGACACGATATTCCTGAAAAGCAAGCGAACAAACAGGTGGTGGATGAAACTGCCAAACAACATGTATGTGCCCTGCTCGTACAATGACTATATACTTGCCAGCAGCAATGAAATACCTGAACGCTGGCTTAGGGAACAGGAACGACTTTTATAATTATTAATACATGTAACTTTACTTTAGAAACCATCCCGCTTCTGCGAGGTGGTTTTTTATCTAGACAGAACGTAGGTGATAGAAAACAAGAACATAATAGAAGGAGAAGAAAAGGCGATACTTGTAGGCCTGGTGCACAATGACCAGACCGAGCCTATGCTGAAGGAATACCTTGCAGAGCTCGCCTTTTTAGCTGAAACAGCAGGCGCGGTGACAGACAAGTACTTTATTCAGAGACTTCCAAAACCTGATAGCAGGACGTTTGTGGGCAAAGGAAAACTGGAAGAGATAAGGGAATACGTAGCAGCTAAGGGCATAAACCTCGTAATATTTGATGATGAGCTCACCGGATCACAACTTGGCAATATTTCTGATGCCCTTGGCGTAAAAACCATAGATAGAAGTGACCTAATACTAGACATATTTGCCCGCCGGGCAAAAACCGCTCAGGCTAAGGTACAGGTGGAGCTGGCGCAGTACCAATACATACTGCCGCGCCTGAGGGGGATGTGGAAGCACCTGGAAAGACAAGGCGGTGGCATTGGCTCAAGAGGTCCTGGTGAAACTGAAATAGAGACGGACAGGCGGATAGTAAAGGATAAAATATCTCTGCTAAGGAAACGCCTGCAAGATATAGACAAGCAGGCAATGACGCAAAGGCAGGAAAGAGGTACCTACGTTCGGGTGGCACTTGTGGGGTATACCAATGTCGGGAAGAGCACCCTGATGAATGTCTTAAGCAAGTCTGAAGTATTTGCCGAGAACAAACTATTTGCCACCCTTGACACGACTACAAGAAAGGTGGTTTATGAGCAGACACCATTCCTGCTGAGCGATACTGTGGGATTCATCAGGAAGCTGCCCCACCACCTGGTGGAGAGCTTTAAAAGCACGCTGGATGAAGTAAGAGAGGCAGACTGCCTGCTGCACGTGGTGGACGTATCTCATAACGCTTATGAGGATCAGATGGGCACGGTGAATAAAACGCTGCAGGACATAGGCGCTTATGACAAGCCAACCCTTGTGGTTTTCAATAAGATTGACCAGTACGAGAATAACGTTTTTGATCCCTGGCTGAGTGAGGAAGTAAAGGACGACCTGAACAAACAACTCAGAAGACGATGGGATAACCTAACCCATGGACATGCTGTGTTTGTATCTGCCGCGGAAAAAAGGAACATAGAAGAACTACGGGGAACCCTTCTGGAGATGGTGAAACGACTTTACCATGAGCGGTATCCTTATATGACCCAGTTTTACTAAAGAGTTTCTTAAGAGGACGCGGACATTTTTGCCCAATGCGATGCCTAGCTGGTGATGCACAACACATTTTTAGCAAAGTGCACAATGAACCAGCCGGGGGCGAATACGGCTATAGAATCTGCGATGATCTATGTCGTATTATGCAGAACCTTACTGTGTTAGCTATAAAAGGGAGGCTAAAACCCTCTTTTCTATGACAATACCTTAGGACTCTTTAATATTTATTTAATTAGTATTCCAAATAGGAAAAAAATAGCTTAATTTTCTGAAGGAAATATTTCCAAAGGTAAAAGCCAAACCCCATGAAGCAGCAAAAAACGCGGGAACTGTTAGTGACTACCAAGGTAGCACAACACTGGAATGATGATTTTGACCAGCGGGTGGATGAATTGATGAACATTGTCAGTAAAGTGGACAATGATCTACAAATGGAGCACGTATCAGAGATGCTGGATGTATATCATAACAGCGCACAGAAGCCAAAGTCGCGCAGGAAGAAAATGATTCAAAGCGACAGGCCATTTGAATTTTTAGTTTTCAGGAATTAATCCATTGGCCTATTGAGAAAATCTACGAACGGTTTCATTGTTTTAAATACATCAATACATCGGGCAGCCAGGTCTTTGTCAGTAAGTTCAGCATCAGCCAGGGAATGACCCGCTATAAAACTCTTTAGCTTCAGATATTCTATTGCAGGATTGTCGGACGTGTAGCCTTGGGGCGGAGTTTTCAAAGTTTCTCCTTCTATTTTACTAAACAGCTTTTTAAATTTCTTGTTGTTGATTATTCCTTTGAATTCATCAAAGTTGTAGTCTATTTCCTGCCGGACAGCTTTGAGAAGTGCTGACTCGGGCATCCACAGACCACCACCTATGAAGCTTTTATTTCCGGACTCAATGTGCAGATAATAACCAGCACCGGGATACTTGCGCCCTCCCTTGCTTAGGTAAACACCGAAGTGGCCCTTATAGGGCGTTTTATCTTTGGAGAAACGAACATCACGAAATATCCTGAAGATCGAATCTTTTGCATTCTGATCTGCGAGTGCGGGTTCTAGCGGAATCAGCTTCTGCATCAGCTCAGTGACAAACTCTTCAAAATCTGCCTTTGCTGTAGCATACTGATCTCTATGGGCGTCAAACCAAGGTTTATTGTTATTCTTTGATAATTGCTCTATAAACTGAAGTGTTGCATCGTGCAGCATATATACTAATCTAAGGAGGACAAAATTACTGTTGGCAGTGCATATAAAAGGAGAATAAAGGTGCAGTAACATAAAAACTTGTGCGCGTAACTTTGTGTGATGGCTCGTAACTTCTCCAAGACTGTTCACTTTGACAAGCAAACAGTGAACGCTGTATTCATACCCCAAAGACGACCAGACGGGCTTTACTATGAGGTGAATATTGCAGGCTTTCCCAGATTTCTTGTGGCCTGGTCTCCTCTAGGCAGGTACGACATTGTGGATGATGAAGGGCTGAACATCCCCTACAACCTGATATTGGGCGTAAGTGACGTATTAGAAGCTGAAAGGAGAAGGGGCTAAAGAAGTGCACAGATTGAGGAAGAATACGCACAAGAGGCAACGATTAGCCGATTATAGCCATCCCGCATAAACAGTTCATTTTCAGGACACAGGGAGAAATAACCTTTGAATAGCAAGTGATGGTCTGAATGTTTTTACCAGCAAGTAAAAACTAGTAGGTTATGAAAAGACTAATGATGCTATCTTTTACTGCTCTGACCCTTACGGGGTTTGTAGCGTGTAACACGGGCAGCGAAGGAGATACAAGTGCCACAGACAGTACCAGCGTAACAAGCAGTGAGATGGATGCAGGGATGAGTTCAGGCGGTACCGCAGGTTTTGTGGACCTGAGTACAGGCGGATCTGTAAGGATGGATGAAGCTACAGGAAGGTACGTGGATGAATCAAACAACCCAGTTGATTTTTATGTAGACATGAATACCAGAGATACTTTCTCTGGAAGCAGTGGAGAAGTAGTGAACAACGCCCTGATACATGGAGATGACGGCAGCTGGAGCGTGGATGAAACGAAGATCAAGATGGAGGATGATGAACTGAAGATTAAGAGTGGAGATAACAAGATGAAAGTGGAAGATGATGAATACAAAAGCAAGACTAGCGACACCAAAGTGAAAGCAGAAGACGATGAGACGAAAGTAAAGAACAGATAGAAGACAGTATACGTCATCTTTAAATGGAAAAAGACTACCCAGCGGTAGTCTTTTTTCATTATACCTAGTTACCTAATCAAGCTTCAGTTTCAGCATAGGCGCTTGTTGGTTCACAAGTGCAAATAAGATTTCTGTCGCCGAAAGTATTATTGACCCGGGCGATACCTGGCCAGAACTTATTGATGCGTGTGTAGGGAAGCGGGAATGCTGCCTCTTCGCGAGAATAAGGGTGATTCCACTCGTTGGCGATAACCTCAAACTGGGTATGAGGAGCGTTCTTTAATGGGTTGTCCTTCTTGTCTGACTTACCCTCTTCAATAGCAGCGATTTCCTTACGAATCTGAAGCATGGCGTCGCAGAAGCGGTCCAGCTCTGCTTTGTCTTCGCTTTCCGTAGGCTCGATCATGATAGTGCCTGGTACAGGAAAGCTAAGTGTAGGGGCGTGGAAACCATAGTCCATAAGGCGCTTGGCTACATCTTCAGCCTCTATTTCAGCGGACTTTTTGAATGGGCGCAGGTCGACAATGAACTCGTGAGCGCAAGTGCCGCCTGTACCTGTGTACAGTATCTCATAGTCATTCTTCAGGCGTGCACGCATGTAGTTAGCATTCAGGATAGCGTACTCAGTTGCTTTACGTACACCTTGTTGTCCGAGCATTCGGATGTAAGCATAGGAGATGAGCAGAATGCTGGCAGACCCAAATGGTGCGGCAGACACAGCGTGTGTAGCATTGCCCATATCCTTGAACTCAGCGTGACCGGGGAGGAATGGCGCGAGGTGTGCCTTGACACAGATAGGGCCCATTCCGGGGCCACCACCACCGTGCGGGATAGCAAAAGTCTTGTGGAGATTGAGGTGGCAAACATCAGCACCGATGAGACCAGGAGCGGTAAGGCCTACCTGTGCGTTCATGTTGGCGCCGTCCATATAGACCTGACCTCCGTGTTGGTGAATGACCTGTGTAATGTCCTTTACAGTTTCTTCGTACACACCGTAAGTGGATGGGTAGGTGATCATGATACCAGCAAGATTAGCCGCATGCTGCTCCGCCTTTGCCTTGAGATCATTTACATCTATATAGCCATTCTCCAAAGCCTTCACTACAACGACCTTGTAGCCTGCCATGACAGCAGATGCCGGGTTGGTGCCGTGTGCAGATATTGGGATCAACATTACATCGCGGTGGCTTTGACCGAGGCTCTGATGGTAATTGCGGATAGCGAGCAGACCAGCGTATTCACCCTGGGCACCGCTATTGGGCTGAAGACTGCAGGCATCAAAAGCAGTGATCTCACAAAGGAAGCGAGACAACTCGCGGACCATCTGCAGGTAACCACCCACCTGATCCTGAGGAGCAAACGGATGGATCTTGCCCCAGTGTGACCAGCTAAGCGGCATCATCTCAGAAGCGGCATTCAGCTTCATGGTACAGGAACCGAGGGAGATCATACTGGTGTTGAGCGACAGATCCTTATTCTCCAGCATCTTTATGTAGCGCATCATCTGCGTTTCGCTGTGATGGCTATTAAAGACTGGGTGAGACAAGTATGTGGAAGTACGGGTAAGAGGAGTAGGAATGTGTGTGAGTGCCTGATCGTGATCGATACGATAGCTGATGGGCTCATCGCCATGGTGGATGAGGATCTCAAGCACGTTGAATATGTCGGACGTGGTGGTCGTTTCATCGAAAGAGATGCCGACGTGTCCATCATTATGGTAACGGAAGTTGACCTGTGCTGCCTCAGCCTTGGCACGCACAGACTCAATGTCTTTTACTTTGACCGTGAGTGTATCGAAGAAAGAGTTGGAGACCAGTGGCAAACCAGCGTTTACCAAGGCATCAGCAACGGTTTGCGTAAGGACGGCTACTCGTTTAGCAATGTTCTTCAATCCATCCGGGCCGTGGAATACGGAGTACATGGCAGCCATGTTCGCTAATAAAGCCTGCGCAGTACAGATATTAGAGGTAGCTTTCTCGCGTTTGATGTGCTGTTCGCGGGTTTGAAGCGCCATGCGGAGTGCGCGGTTACCTTTAGCATCTATGCTGACACCGATGATACGACCCGGGATATTCCGTTTGAAATCATCTTTGGTGGAGAAGAAAGCAGCATGCGGACCACCATAGCCAAGGGGAACACCGAAACGCTGAGCGGAGCCAAAGGCTGCATCTGCACCCAGCTCGCCAGGAGGGGTGAGCAGTGTAAGCGCCAGCAAGTCAGTAGCCATAGCAATATAAGCACCTGCAGCATGTACCTTCTCGACGAACTGACGGTAATCCTCGACAGAACCCTTGTCGTTTGGATACTGAACGAGGGCACCGAAGTAAGAGGAGTCGATGGTGGCGGTGCGGTAGTCGCCGAAGACGACCTCTACACCGATGGGTGTAGCGCGAGTGATGACGACATCTTTGGTTTGCGGGAAGATATCGTTGTCTACAAAGAACTTTGGACGATCGATGCGGTCATGAGACTTGTTGAGCATGCTGAAGAACATGCCCATGGCTTCAGCAGCGGCAGTGGCCTCGTCCAGAAGTGAGGCATTGGCAATGGGTAGTGCAGTAAGATCACTGACCATCGTCTGGAAGTTGAGCAGGCTCTCTAAGCGCCCCTGAGATATCTCGGCCTGGTATGGAGTGTATTGCGTGTACCATCCGGGATTCTCAAAAACGTTACGCAGAATGACCGAAGGCGTGTGGGTATCATAATAGCCCTGACCTATGTAGGACTTGAAGATTTTATTCTTTAAGGAAATCTCCTTCACCTCAGCGAGATACTCTGCCTCACTGACAGCCGGGGGAAGATTAAGGGAATGCTTCATTCTAATGGCAGATGGGACAGTGCGAGCTATGAGATCATCCATACTGTCGACACCGATGGTGCGCAACATTTCCTTGGTCTCGTGCTCGTCGGGGCCAATGTGCCGGCCAATAAACTCCTGGCTTTGAAGGGAAAACAAATTCATATTATCCAGAGAAAAAGTGTGTAAAATAAAAGAATATGCAAAGGTAGCGGGATGCAGGGGAATTGCAAAAAGCAGTATAAGTAATGGTGATGCGGCATTAAGCAGACTATTGCATTAATGAAAAACCGCAGATGAAGGTGGGCAACGGCAGGGATACCTCTAAGCTATTCCATTGCTACTCCGATGCAATGCCTATGCAATGCCTATGCAACGCCAATGATATCCCAGGTGCCTTTATGTTTTTCCTAATATGATATTTTTGGGAAGAGAGGTGGAAGATGAGGGAGGGTGGCGGGGTGGTTGTGTTGGGCGTGTAGTGTTCTATTATGGTCAGTGAACCACCTGTGCATTTGCAGGGCGGATTGAAGGCGGACCGAAGGCGCTCTAATGGCGGACATAGGGTGGGATATCCCAGGTGCTTGGGTGATTTTTGTTATACGTAGCTTAGTGGATGCTGTGCGAAGAATGCAACGAGGATCAGAGGGTGGAGCGCTCTTCGTCAGTTTCCGGGATGGGAGGAGTGCCGCCGATATTGAACAAGCGATAAGCCAGAGATACGGCACCCTGGGCATTTTTATAGGACAGGACCTGTTTGGGAACTATCTCCTTACCTTTTGCATCGAGGACATAGTATTCGACACGCTTCTTGTCGTCCTGCCCAAAGAAAGAAAGGTGGGCATGAGGAGCGGGGATGGTGGGATCGGTAGTGAAATTGATGCTGGTGGCATGCAGTCGATCGAGGAAATCCTGCGGGGGAGTGCCTGAAGTGGACAGGCGCATGCTCATAGGCAGACCAGTGTAGGGAATTAACTGAGGGTAGAACTGAAACATGCGGTACATGCGATCATTGTAGGAAACGGGGTCATCCTGCTTTCTTGCGCACTCGGCCTGAGCCTGGAGGGTGCGGGCGATGAGGAGCTTTTCATACTCTACGTCAATATCAGGATCGAGGAGGACCTCATTGAGCAGGAGATTGGCCTCCTTGTACTCTCCACGCTCCATACGAAGCTTTGCAATGAAGTAACGGAAGTACTTGTGGATGTACTTACGCTCGTCAGCCGAAAGCTCTTTTTGGAACCGACTGAGAAAGAAGTCGGTGCTGAAGTCTTTGATAAGATACCAGACCTCGTCCCAACTGACGGTACTCTCTGTGGAAAAGAGCTTATAGATCACCCGGTCGCGCTCAGGATTTTGCGAGAACTGATTGATGATAAGAAACTGCTGGAGATACTTCTCACCAGTAAGCTGAGCGAGACGGCCAAGGACCGGGAAGTTGTACCACCAATTGCGATGCTCGAACCGTTGTGCCTCTACCTGCTGCAGCTTGTGCATCAACTTGAGCAACTGAATGCTAAAATCATAGTGGGTCTGGCCGAGGGTGGTGCCAATGTGGAGCTCTTTGAACTCTGCCGCTTTGTTAAGGTACCGCTCGGCCTCGGTAGTCTGGCCATCATAGAGGCGGCAACGCGCCTGGGCAAGGTTATACCAGCCGAAGCCTGGCGTGGAGCCATTGGCAGTAATCATTCCGCGGGTTAACTCGACGCCCTTCTTTGGAGTGGCCTTATAGTTATAGAGGATGGAACTATAGTACACCCACTCCTGGAGGCGCTTGTCGATCTGAGGATTGGCGGCCTCTAGCTGATACTCCTTTTCTGCTTCGCGGAAGTCGCCGCACACGACCCGGAAGGTGGCGTAGTTGCTGTGCGGGAGCGTACCAGCTTCACGCATGAGACTATAGTAGTGGCTGGCAGAATCTATATCGAAGCCATAGCTGTGCAACATGGCCTTGTAGTGATATACTGCAAGCTTGTCCATCTTTTCATAGCCAGGGAGGAAGATCTTGCTATTGAGCGGCATATCCCGCCGGATCTTTCTCATCCCGGAATCGAGATAACTGTGTGCGAGGCTTTCGTTTGCGTCTATAGAATTCCTGAGGAAAGGATACTTAGCACTGGTGTAAAAGCGATTGCGATGGACGGTCCAGCCGAGATAGTTGTAAGCATCCATATAGTAATCGCGCTGGAAATTCCAACGCACGACACGCCGAAGAAGATTGTACACACTTTGCTGATCTTCCATGTTGCTATAGCACGTCATGAGATAATAGGCGATCATGGTATAGTCGGTGTGGAGCTTATAGACATTGAAGTAAGTGAGGAGATCTGAAGTGCGGGTGGAAAGCTCCTTGCGATAATCGCGCTCCATAAGTGCAAGGGCTCGCTCCAGCGGGACAGAAGCATTTTTGAAGCCAAGATAATCGGCAGCATGATTGTACTTATAAGCACCCTCGAAGAACCAACCTACGTAGTAAGTACTATCGACACGCTTAAACTCACGGGAGCGAGGAAGGGCGTCATCACCATTTACATCGACGCCCATACGCTTGGCATCTATCTCATAACGCTGAGCGGCCTTACGCTGTGCCAATGACTGAGCCTGTGTAGCGGTAGCTAAAAGCAAGCCGGCAAACAGAACAAGTAGCTGATATGGACGAACGATGAAGCGGACCATTGCTAAGCATGAAGCTTTAACCGGGCGAGCCGCTCGGCTTCTGCATTAATGATACTGTCAAGTGCTTTCTGTCTGCCGTCTTTGTTGCGATAGATGAGCCGGTGATCGAGGACAGCGCGTGCTATATCCTTAACGTCATCTTCTATAACAAAAGTGCGCCCACGCACCAAAGCAAACGCGCGAAGGCAGCGAAGGAATGCAATGCCGCTACGCGTGGAAGCACCAAGAGCTATGTCCTGGTGGGCACGAGTGGCGCGGACGATATTGCTGACAGAACGAACAATCTCGTCGTGAATGTAGACCTGAGCGGCCTGCTCCTGGAGGTTAACAATGTCGTTAAGAGAAAGCACCTGTTGGAGGTCTACGAGATTTTGAGCTATCTCCACATAGCTGCGATAGATATCCAGCTCGACCACCTCGTCTACATAACCGAAGTAGATCTTCATAAAAAACCTATCGAGCTGAGCGGCCGGAAGCGGATAGGTGCCCTCCATCTCGATGGGGTTCTGAGTGGCGATGGAGAAGAACATGCGCTCCAGCTTTAGCGTAGTGTCGCCGACAGTAACCTGATGCTCAGCCATGGCCTCCAGCAAAGCTGATTGTACCTTTGGAGAGGCGCGGTTGATCTCATCGGCAAGGAGCACGTTACAGAAGAGCGGCCCCTTTTTGAAGACAAACTCTTTGGTGCGATCATCGAATATATGCGTACCGATGAGGTCCATAGGAAGGAGGTCGGGTGTAAACTGAATTCTCTTGAATACCACATGATCTTCGCCAGCCTCTCCACTGATGCACTGAGCGAGTGTACGCGCGAGTACTGTCTTACCCGTACCCGGGTTATCCTCCATTAAGATGTGGCCGCCTGCCAGAAGACAAGTGACCAACATTTCTATCTGTGTTCTTTTACCCCTGATGACCCGCTCGATCTGGGAGACCAGATGACTGATCGCATCAGTGGCATTTAAGGTTAGGGACTCGGAGATTGGTTCCATCAGAGAAGAATAGCTTTTGCTGTGTACAAGTTTACTGATTTAAACAGTTGAAAAGGAGGCGCGCCTTCTAATTTTTTGTGAAAACCCGTCTTCTGAAGTTCCTGATAAGTGCAAATAATAAATAGCATACTGGTATAGCGACGAGGAGCGTCTCGATGGTAATAGCCAGACCATTGATGCCACGAGAGGGGTGAAAAGTAAGCCTGAGTGTTTCGAACAACTCGATGCTAAAGGACAAAATAAGGAAGAACTTGAAGAAACGCATAATGCGAATGGACCTCCGATACTGCTTTAAGCGAGCCTCTTCGGAAGCGGCGACGGGGCTGCGAAGTACATTGGCATACTTACTGATGCCGCTTAAGAGCAAGTAACAGAACGTGCTGAGCAGTATGGGGAGGAAGACGTAGGTTTTACTACCCAGGCTATCAGGCTGATCGCCGCGATGATTGATGATAATATGATCGGGCAAATAAGAAAAAGCAATGAGTGCAGTACCGAAGCTGAGCATGAGCAATATGACACAGGTTCGCTCCAGAAATCTGTCGATGGGAGATAAAGGAAAACGCCTGATGGGTTCCGGACGGTACTGCATTCATCTATTTGCTTTGAAGTCGGATTATGGGAACGATCATTTCCTCGAGGCTGATACCTCCATGCTGGAAGGTGTTCCTGTAATAATTTACGTAATAGTTATAGTTGTTGGGGTAGCAAAGGAAGACATCCTCCTTGGCGAATATGAACGTAGAGCTTACGTTTGGCCTTGGTAGCCCTGCCTGTCGCGGATCGCGGAAGGCGAGGACATCGCGATCTTCATACTGAAGATTGCGGCCATGCTTGTAACGAAGATTGGTGGTAGTGGCACGATCGCCTACGCACTTGCTAGGGTTCTTTACACGCACAGTACCGTGATCGGTTGTGATGAATATCTGAATATCCTTGTCTGCTATCTTGCGAAGCGCGCGGTAGAGCGGTGAATGCTCAAACCAACTAACAGTAAGTGAGCGATAAGAGACTTCGTCTCCGGCAAGTTCTTTAAGAACCTCCATTTCGGTCCGCGCATGCGAGAGCATGTCTACGAAGTTGTACACGATGACCGTGAGGTCGTTATTGAGGTAATTGTGAATATTATCTTCCATGCTTTTGCCGTCCTCATTGTTGGTGATCTTGAGGTATTGCCACTTTAGCTTGTCCATCTTGAGCGTTTTAAGCTGCCCTTCGAAGAACTTAGCCTCGTGAAGATTCTTACCTCCTTCCTCATCATCGTTCTTCCATTCATTAGGGTATTTAGCCTCTATATCGACCGGAAGCATACCTGCAAATAATGCATTGCGGCTATACTGAGTAGCAGTGGGGAGGATACTGTAGTAGAGATCTTCATCGACGACGCGGAAGCTATCCATGATGATGTGCTGCATAGCCTTCCATTGATCGAACCTGAGGTTGTCGATAACTATGAGGAAAGTGGGCTTATCAGCGTCCATATTTGGTGCGATCTTGCGCCTAAACAGCTCATGAGAGAAGATGGGGGCATCGGCTGTGCCTTTGATCCAGGAAGCGTAATTTTTGGAAACATACTTATAGAACTCTGTATTAGCTTCGGACTTCTGAGACTGGAGGACTTCCATCATCTCGGAGCTGTCGCTACGAGCCATTTCGAGCTCCCAGTGGATAAGTCTCTTGTACAACTCTTTCCATTCTTCATGATTAGGGTTGGAACTCAGCGCCATAAAGAGATTGCGAAAGTCCTGCTGATAAGCCACCGTGGTTTTCTCAGAAACCAGCCTTTTGCTATCCATGATCTTCTTAAGCGAGAGCAGTACCTGATTGGGGTTAACAGGCTTGATGAGGTAATCTGAAATCTGAGAACCGATGGCCTCTTCCATGATATTCTCCGCCTCATTCTTTGTTACCATGACGATAGGAAGCTGAGGCTGTATTTCCTTGATACGTGCAAGCGTTTCCAGACCTGTAAGACCCGGCATGCTTTCGTCGAGGAGGACTACGTCAACTATCTTATCCTTAAGCAGTTCGAGGGCATCATGACCGTTGGTAAGGGAGGTGACCTCGTAACCTTTATTTTTAAGAAACAGTATTTGTGATTTCAATGATTCTATTTCGTCGTCTACCCATAATATTTCACCTTGTGTACTCATATATTTGCGATCGTTTGAACTGGTTAGGTTGTATTAATATTTAACTAAGTTACACTTATGGTGCATATGCAGTAGTTCATTTAACGCAAGATTTGCAACTCATTGAAATGCAACAATGTTGCGGAAGAATAACCATTGTACAAGGACAATAAACTTAGTAGCCAATGAAAGTAACAATAAGACCTGCGGTGAAAGAAGACTGTGCGGAGATGCTGGAGCTTATTAAGGAACTAGCCGAGTACGAGCGGGCACCGGATGAAGTAACGGTAACGCTGGAACACTTTGCAGCTTCGGGATTTGGGCCTAACCCAGTGTGGTGGGCATATGTGGCAGATGTGACGAACCAGGATGATGGCACTCCAATTGATGTGGTGGCACCTGAAATAGAGGGAGGCAAGGCAAGTAAAATGACCCGAAGGCTGGTGGGATTTGCGCTATACTATATAAGGTACTCTACGTGGAAAGGTAAAAAGATGTACCTCGAAGATATATTGGTGACGGAACAATGGCGCGGGAGAGGCATTGGTACCAGCCTGATGAACCAACTGATACTGAAAGCGAAGGAGGAAAACTACCAGGGGATCACCTGGCAAGTGCTGGAGTGGAACGAACCTGCCATACAGTTTTACCGAAAATACAATCCAATATTTGACAGAGAATGGACTAATGTGATGCTTAACTTCCGCTAGCGGTAGCGCTATACACCTACGGTGTAATACACACAAGTAGTGAGGAAGTTCCGAACATATGGGATGGCTGAGATAAGTCCAAGTTGCTTGCGGGGCTTGAGACCGAACTTATACTTGTAAATAGGATTGATGAGGAAGTGCTGCCGATTGAGCAACTTCAAGCCACTTGCACTTACTATCTTTTCAAAGCGCTCGATGGTAATCTGTGTATCTTTTATCTCCAACAACTCGGTGATGACTGGTTCAGATTCACCAAACATTTTGAGGATGCCTTTATAAACGCCTTTTGGAAGAATGTGGTAATAGGGCAAAACGCTTGCAAACTTGTTGTGACAAACCTGCTGGTGCCCACCGAAAGGCATGTACCAGGGAGGGAAACCGAAGAATATTTGTCCCTGGGGCTTTAGAAAATTTTTGAGGTATGGGATAAACTTCTCCTGATCGGGAATGTGCTCGATGGCGTCTTTAAGAATTATAAGGTCGAAGAAGCCGCTGAACTTAGCCAGGAACTCCTGATCATAGACATTCTGAAACAGGAACTGCATCTGGCCCTTTTGCACCTGAGCGTCGAGGAAATTGTTAGCAATATCAATACGAAGCGGATTAAGGTCGACACCAACGCAATAGCAACCCCGCTCGGCAAACGGCAGCAACACCCCACCCTCTCCGCAGCCGATCTCCAGAACATTGACACCTGAACCGAACGCCCTGGTTGACTCTATAAAAGGAAGTACGTAAGAACGGGAATTATCCACCTGCTGATCGAACCGTGCCCTGTCGTCTCTATGCTGCTTTAAAGCCAATGTATTCTGATTGAAGGCGTTAAAATTAATCTTTTACTTCCTTATCATTGCCTTCCAGAATCTGAAGCTGTTTTTTAATACTTTCATGATGGATTTTCTCGTAGAGCGCAAGAACAAAATCGGGAGGGAGATTCAACCTGCTGGCCTGAGCGCTCCTGTTCTCAACGATTTCTCTCCACCGGTCGGGATTGTAGACAGTCATATTGCATTCTTTTTTGACACCACCCATCCGTTCGCTAAGCTCCATTCGGCGAGCAAGTAAGTCTACTATTTCC
>Ga0196970_1000554_pt1 | contig 41375 bp, 37 predicted proteins | sample S1v_513CmetaG_FD_148672 | JGI IMG/M metagenome (GOLD analysis project Ga0196970, IMG submission 148672) | Soil microbial communities from Anza Borrego desert, Southern California, United States - S1+v_5-13C | ecosystem: Environmental > Terrestrial > Soil > Desert | place: USA: California... | reverse complement strand
GTGCTTATATATACGAATAACCAAAGATACTTTAACATATAAAGGTAATTGATAAAAAATCCAATGCATAATCATTCAACCCGAAGAAAAATCTTATTTTTTATAGCCGTTTTTCAGCGGTTTCCCTGGCACCACAGTTTTGACCAATATATGGGAAATGCATCTCGGTTACTCTATTTTGTTTGGGTTGTTAAGAAGTTGCATAATGATATATGTAATCACACCGGAAACCATAATAATAACAATGTCGGCTGCGGAGAAGGGAATTGCCTCTATAGGTTCAAAGAAGAACCCATTGCCATATTTGAAAAGCACTCCACCCATCAGCACCAGCTCACCGATATACATGATGAGTGTTGTTAACGAGGCAGCTATCGCAGGTATGATCTTCGATAACAACTTGCTTTTTCCATAAAATATAGAGCCACTATAAATACCGACCGTAATGCCGAATACTATGAAAAATACAGACATAAGTATCGCTGATAATGTCGAAATATTGATTGTGCCGTTTCTATAAAAAGCGGAAAAACAAGCAAGTATGCAAAGGCCGATGAAAAGCACAACAGAAACAGCTTGAGCAATCAGCGGGCGCCTTTTTTCGAAGTCCTGCTCTCTGAGCATTTTTGAAAAACCATATATCATATTCAGTACAGCAAGTATGATGACAATAGCAATTATGTAAAAGTGAATTTTGAAAGCCGGATTATTCGCTGCATAGATGGGCTCGCCGATGGAGCGGAGAACCTCCGGAGTTGCCATGCACAAGCTTAATTGCCATGATTCAAGGGGCATTTCCACATATCCCTCAATCACCTTGATCTGTTCAAACCCGAATTCGGAAACAAAGAATATTACGGTTCCCAAAAATGAAACGACAGCTAGAGTGTACCGCTTGAATAGCTTAAAGATTAGCGGCATGAGTGCGGTCGAAATAATTAACGAAATACATATAGGTGTGTATGGTATGATGTATTTTTTATAATCAGCCACATCAATAGATCCATTTTGCAAATAACTGCCCAACGTTACAACGCCCATGTATATGGGATAAACAGATACTAAAATAATCGCAAGCAGCGACAGTAAATAAAAATTTTTATATTTCATGAATCTCTATCCTTTCATAATAGCCAAGATCAGCTAAATAAATTTTGAATAAGAGTTATCTAGCAATAAATATCATTCTGTTGGATTATAGAAATAACCACAAATGCTGTTTTCACTGGGATGTTCTACTGTCATTATATATTGCTTTTAAATGCTGATAATCAAATGAGCCGGAAGAAACCTTATAGCATTGCGTTTCACCGTCAAGCCAAAACACGCCGTTCTTATCAACCCAGAAGCTTTTAACACCGTTCCCATTATAGGAAAAATTCACATGAAAGGCACTTGTTAAATCCATTTCCTCTGTGGTTTTTTCAAAGCTGAGAGAGTTGAACTGGTTAAGCAAGTCATCAATGACCGATTGATCTGCACTAAACATAGCATAACTTGAAACGCCATAAAAAATTGTAATATTGTCTGCCTTTATCAGGTTGTTACTTTCCGGCTTTGCACATCCTGTCAGTAACAAGGCAACAGCCAGCATTATAAAAAATACTCTTTTCAAAAAAGCACCTCCTAAACAGTCGCATTCGTGATAATGATTACAGCAATTACCGCTACCAATGCAGCAAAGCAGAGTAACGATAAAAGCGTAAGCTTTTTATATGACAATATATTTTCAATTCGCACCTTTGTTTTTGCTCCGCCAAAAGCCGATGCAAAGAAAGTTTTGCCGGAGGCGCAGGTAAGAATGGTGCGAGCATACTCCTTGGTTTGTCTTTCGTTCAGGCACTTCAAAACCTTTGCATCACACGCAAGCTCCATGTCGGCAAAAAAGCATTTTAAGAATATCCACAAAAGAGGATTGAACCAATGAACGCACGCAGTTATCACGGCAACAACACGAAACAGATTGTCCCTGCGCTCTATATGCACTTGTTCGTGCAGGATGATATAATCTATATCCTTATCAGCTATAGCAGCAGGAATAATGATTTTGGGACTAATAACACCATATACAGCGGTCTCAGTGACTCTGTCAGATTTGTAGATGTTGCCTTTTATAGGCTCCGCCGACTTCAACTCCGATTTTGTAAAGATGTATAACAACAATGAGGTCAGAATGGCAGCACAGCAAACTATAATCCAAACTACCGATGCGACATTAAACACATTTTCAAGCAGGTCAGTTTTGTATTCAATAGGGAAATAGCTGTTTGCCACCATTATACTGTTGGTGGTTGTGAGCTGCGGCAGCTCTTCCCAGATAACCACTGTTTTTGTGGTGAATCTTGAAATCAGGCTTAGCAGGCTGTATTCATTGGCAATTCCAAAAGGCAGCCACAACCTGATGAGAGGAAGAGCCCATAAGACATATACCGCAAAACGCGGCAGAGCTTTGATTTTGCGCAGTGACAAAACAACCAATCCGGCAACACTGCCGATGATACCCATATTAAGTACCCAGTAGAATATTTCGCATAGCATAGACTACCTCTTTTCTATCAGCTTTTTCAACACCTCAAGTTCATCATCAGAAATATCATCTTCAATGAATGCGGCAAAAAAAACTTTCTTAGAGCCGTTATAAAGCTTGTTGATAAGGCTTTGGGTTTCAGCCTTCTGTACATCTTCTTTTTTGACAAGCGAAGTGCAGATAAAGTTCGGTTCAGTCCGTTCAATTGCTTTTTTTTCGATAAGTTTTTTGATAATGGTATAAGTTGTATTCTTATTCCAGCCGATTGTTTCGGCGGCTATAAGGGTAATTTCCTTTGCCGATACAGGCTCTTTATCCCACACAATGTCCATAATTTTAAGTTCGCTGTCAAATAATTTTACTGTTTCCAAAATAAAACCTCCAGACTACTGCGGTAGTATATTTATATACTACCGCAGTAGTCTACATTTGTAAAGACTATTTCGATAGTCTTTACAAATATTTATGTAAGTTAAATCCGCAACTAATCGGATTAAATTCGGAGAGTATAGAGAAAAACGTCAATCAAAAGATCAAGATCTTCCTATAAAAGATACCTCCCAAATGGATTATTTCCATTTGGGAGGTATCCCATAGACAAAATATTAAATACTACCTGCAATACTAATATAAAATTTCGTAATTCGCTACTAGTGTTTTTCTCACATTTCGAACATGTTTACGCATTGCAGCTTCTGCGGCGTCCGAATCACGGAGCATTAAAGCTTCATAAATCATTTCATGTTCTTTACAGGAAGTATCACCTCGGCCAGTAATGAGGATGGTTCTTTTCTTGTATCTTCTCAGCTGCAAATTGATACTTTTCAGTAGCCTAACGGCTTCTTTATTAGTGCAACCTTCGTACAGAACTTTGTGAAATTTATCATTTGTATTAGAGTATTCAACTAATTGACTCTGGCTCAGATACTGTTTCATCTCAGTAATGTAATTTTTAAGTGCGTTAAGATCCTCATCTGTCAAATCTACCGCATCAAAATATGTGATCAAGCCCTCAAGGCGCTCCCTTATCTCAAAGAGGTGGATGACTTCTTTCTTGGTAGGATATTTTACAATGGCACTTCTATTTTCTTGCATTTCAATAAGCTTATCTCCTTCGAGATGCAATAATGCTTGCCTGATTGTATTGCGGCCAACACCTAACTCTTCAGCTAGTGTTGATTCCACTAAGGGTTCATTTGGTGCATAAGTTTCATCAAGAATTCTTTCTTTAATTATCTCATATGCTTTCTTGCCTGTTCGAGACAATGAGTTCACCTCGCAATCTATTCTAATATATTGTGTTATAATATTCCAATTGTACCAAAATTCAAGCAGACATTCAATATGTCGAATATAATATAACCATAAAGAACCATCTCAAGATGCCCTGATATAGTTACATCTATGACGGTTTCAAATGGGAATGGGGGAAATCTAAATGACACCTTTTTCTTTTAAGGTTTTATCAATATCAGGTTTTGTAATGACCCCATTCAAAATCTCCTTCATTCTGTTTTGATCGCCGGCCAGCTTCTTTTCAGCAGCTGTCAACACTTCTTCCGCTTCATCTTGGTGGATAACCACGACACCGTTAGCATCTCCCAGTATTATATCGCCTGGTTGAACAGCAACATTACCACAGCAGATAAGACCATTAATGATACCGGGTCCGTCTTTATCACCGACTGCCGGTGTGACACATCTAGCAAATACAGGATAGTGGTGTTCCTTTAGCTCTCTAATATCTCGGATGGCTCCATCAACTATTATTGCTTCAACACCGCTTTTGAAAGCTGACATAGCCATCAGCTCACCCATGACACTGTTGGTCTCTGACCCGCAAGTGTCTACAACTATAACATCACCTGGTTGAGCCAGTCCGATGGCTTTATGGAGCATGAGGTTATCACCCGGTCTCATTTTTACTGTAAGTGCATTGCCGCAGATGACAGCGTCATCAATGATTGGCTTAATTGAATGATGCATGGTATTGAATTTATTCAAGCCGTCGCTGACTGCACAAGTTCCGATCTTCTTAAATCTATCTAGAACCTGCTTGTCGGATCTTTGAAAGTCCTTTTTAATTCTAAATCCTATTTTTCCTTCCATATTCACAATTCTCCTTATGATTCCATTGTTGCTCTCATACGCTTTTTTTTGGTATAGAACGCAACCCCGACAACCAAAGCTCCGGTCAAAAGGCCGATTGATGATTCCACAGGCGTTGCAAGCATTACCAGAGTACCTGCTACCAGTAATAAAATTCTGGATATTATATTGATATTGGTACCAAACCAACCAATAATACCGCCTGCTAGTATAATACAGCCGATGATACCCATTATAATTGTTATTGCAATTGACACAACTGTACCGCTCAATAAGTAATTGCCATTAAGAACGAACATAAACGGTAGGATAATTCCGCCTAATGCGTAGAACATTGACAGCCATCCTGATTTCATGTTATCGGAATTGGCAATACCTGAAGCTGTAAATACAGTTATGGCAACTGGAGGTGATATGGAGGATAATGCCGCAAAGTATATCAAGAACAAATGCGCTGACAATACTGAAGCACCCATATCAATCAAAGCTGGACCTACTAATACTGCAAGAATTAAATAGGATGCTGATGTCGGTAATCCAAGACCCAGAATCAGGCTGGCAAACATAGCCAGAATCAGTCCAAGAACCAGATTTCCATTTGCCAAGGTAACAATGATACCGCTGAGCTTAATACCCAAACCGGTTATATTCAGCACTCCAATAACTATTCCCGCCAGAAGACATGAAGCAGCAATGCTTCTGATTCCATTTGCAGAGTCAACACATATTCTTTTAAAAGACTCCAGACTCAAGGATTTCCTGTTGAGGAAGAAGCCGATAATCAAAGTAACTATGATACCAACAAGAGCGGCGCGCTGTGGACTGTATCCATTTAACAAAAGATAAGCCAAGAGGAAAATTGGTATAAGATACAGCCAGCCTTTCTTGAAGACTTCCCATGGGCGCATAATTTCACTTTCTGGAATCAGCTCCATGTTGTTTTTTCTTGCACTGAAATATACGATGAAAGACAAGGCTATATAGTAAAGTGCACCTGGTACAAATGCTGCCAGAGCAATTGTACCGTATTCTATTCCTGTAATTTCACTCATCAGGAATGCGACCGCACCCATTACCGGTGGCATTACTTGTCCGCCAGAGGCCGCAACAGAAGCGATGGCTGCTGCATCATCAGGCTTATAGCCTACTCTCTTCATCAGAGGGATTGTAAATGGTCCGGTTGCTGCAACGTTGGCTGCACCTGAACCACTGATTGTTCCCATCAACATGCTGGCATAAACAGATGCCTGAGCAGGGCCGCCTCTGAATTTGCCTGTAAAGGACAGCGTGAGGTCAACGAAGAATTGACCGGCACCTGTAATCTCCAGAACAGAGCCAAAGATCAGGAAGATGAAGATAAATCTTGCTGAAACCAGCAAAGTCTCGCCATAAAGTCCATCTGTTGATGTGTATAAATAAGTTGCAATACGGCTTACAGAAAATTTAACAGTATGGAACATGCCGGCAATATAGTTTCCGAAAAGCGCGTATGCAATAAATGCAACACTTAGGATTGACAAGGATTTTTCAAGAACACGTCCTGAAATTGCCAGAGCGCTTATAATTGCAATGATTGACAAGAAGACTTCAAAGTCCGTGTATATACCAGATCTGAAAACCATTTCTTCTTGTAAATTTAGAAGATATATACTGATATAGATATTTACAGCCATCAGCAGCATATCAAGGATTTTACCATATTTAAATTTCAGGGGTTTTGTGAAAACGATATAAGTACCAACCAAAGCCCAATGGATTGCCGAAAGGGCATATCCGGGTAAAATTCCGATGGATGCTGTGTAGGTATGGAATGCACATAGTGAAATAGCTATAAACAGAGGAATTTTGTCCGTCAACTTGTTTGACTTGTTAAAAGTTGAAGTGGTATCTCCCATACTGAACCTCCCTAATTTGATGAACTATTCTGATTTATTTAATAGCGCCCTTCTCTTTGAAGTACTTTTCTGCTCCCGGATGAAGTGGTATAGCCATTTGGGCTGCAGTCTCAGGTGTTATTTCTGAAACAACTGCATGGGCATTTTTATAGGTGTCGATGTTTTCAAGAGAGTTCTTTACAAAATCGTATATAGCTTCTTCTGATGCCTTTGAATTTGTAAAAATTGTTGTCATGATTTTTAATGTATTTACATCATAATCTATACCTTTATAAGTGTTAGCAGGAATCACATATGGCTTATAGTAAGGCTGTTTTTCAGCTATAGAGTTTAGTAAGCTTTGATCAGCATTAACCAATGCCATAGGAGTTGTTGAAGCAGCATTCATAAGAGCTGCAGTTGGTGTTCCGGCTACATAGAATGTAGCGTCTAATTCTCCGTCTACAACTTTAGTAATACCTTCATCAAAAGATAAGTAGAAAGGAGTGATATCCTTCTCAGGATCTATGCCATATTCCCTAAGTATTGCTTTTGACATTTCTATAATAGTTGTGCTAGGTGGCCCTAAACAAACTTTTTTACCCTTGAGATCCGCATAAGTCTTTATGTTTGAGTCTGCTTTTGTAACCATTTGGCCGGCACTCTGATATAGGGACATGACACCCAAAATGTCTTGCTTTCCAGTTTTCTCATAAGGGCCTGTTGCGTTATAGGCAAAATAGATGCCGTCCTCATTGGAGAATCCCAGCTGCATTTCATTTGTATTAGTCAAATTAATATTTTCCATTGAACCGAGTGAAGATTGAACAACAATGTTGTTAATGCTTGAATGTTCTGAAACAGCCTGGCCCATAGCAACACCAACAATATAGTAAGTGCCTGCGGTGCCGCCTGTCCCCATAATAAGATCTTGTTTTTTACCTTGTGAAGCGTCAGGTGCGGGGGAACTTCCTGAATCGGTTGTGTTTCCACCTGCCGAGCATCCGCTCAGCACCAGGATGATAGCGGTTAAGATACTAATCAGTCTAATCATTTTTTTCATTTTTCTTTCTCTCCTTCATTATTCATTAATTTTGAATATTTACCAAACTGTTTAGAATTCGGGTGCGACACGTGGGAAAAAGTTTGAAAAACACTCTGCGTACTTATAATCCTTAACACCTGACAATCGTCTTGCATGATTGCCTCTTAAAAATGCCCTTTGCGTATAGTATTCAATCAGGTGATTTTGAGCTTTAAAGCAATTCATTGCCGCAATCTTTGCATCATAACTTTCAGTAATATCAATGAAAGTTCCTGGTTTAAAGTCGCTAAGCTCTGTCTGGTGTGGCTCAAAACCAAATATCATCATCTGCTTTGTGACTGGAAGCCCAGGGATTTGAACACCCGCTGAATTAGACATTATACTTGCCTGAAAAACAAGCTGTCTGACCGCATCATGATCCGGGTTAATAACATCTTTTGCATCATGTGTGAGTATGATATCCGGTTGGACAGCCCTGATCTTCTGTGTGATTCGGTCAAGTACATCTCTTCCGGTATTAATTGGATAATCCTCAAGATCCCAGAATTCAATATTCTTGACACCTAATTTCTGTGATGCGTTAAAGGACTCTTCATGGCGGATTGCTTTTACATTGTCAGCTGTCTGATTAGCTCCCTTCCATAAATCATTTGATTCACCCCTTACGCCATAACTCATAACAACAATGGTCACGTCAGCTCCATGATTAATGTACTTGGCTATTGTTCCACCAGCACGCCATACAAAATCTGCTGCATGTGCGCTGAAGACCAGCATTTTTTTACCTTCCATAATTGGCCTCCTGTCTTTTCTATTTAAGAAGAGTAAGGTTATTTCTAACGGTCATTTTAACAACTTCCTGCTCTGGAATACCTGCTTCAACCAGTCTGGTCGCGAATGCAAGAAGACCTTCGTCCGGATAGACAGCTGTTGGCTGTCCCAAATCTGTTGACAATACAATATGATCGCAACCAATAGCTTTTATTTGCTCCAGCGTTGTTTTGAATTCTACTTTGCCTGTTGCCCATGTTGTGTAACAATGCTCGATAAACGCTCCCATTGACACCAGTTCGCGCTGTTCTTCAATTGTGTAGAAGGTTGTTGGAAAATCCGCGTGTGTAATGATTACTTTCTCAAGATTGCGTGACTTCGCTTCTCTTACTAGGGCGAAAGTCTCTTCGTGTGAAAGATGCGATGTCGCTAAAATCATATTGTATTTTTTTATGATCTCAAGAACTTGAATTGTATTATCTGTGAGCCTTCCACTTTCATCAAATACTGAAATTGGAGAGGAAACGACTCCATCATTTTTCATTTGAATCACAATTTGTGCCCAATAAGGAAGTTTCTTACCGGGATTTGTTTCGTCAAAAACACATTCTTGCTCATATTTTCCGTCACATGTTGGAAACCAGACTAGTCTTGCACCGGATCTTGCGGCCATTTCTACCGCGGAGGGATTAATCCCCCCTACAGAGTTATTAAGGGTAATTGTTCCGATAAGGTCACACTCCGGATATAATTTGTTCACCAATGCAGCTCTTTCTGATGTCACAAAGTAATGTGATTTGATTGCGTAGCCTTTCATGCCTGCCTTGATAATCCTTTGCGCCATTTCTAAATCATCCATTCTCCTGGGTAATACATCTGGGGCAGAATGGATGTGTAGGTCATATGCACCATCAATTAATGATTTCATGCTTGCTCCTTTCTGTTTGACAATACTGTAAAACAATATTGTATTACAATTTTGTTTTACAACATTATTATACAATTGAGCAAAAATGAAAGTCAAGTTAAATATGGTACATATAAAAAACATTAATTTTAGGGACGCTGTATGGAATGGGAATATGGTGCTAGGTACAAAAATTGTTGTAAGATACAATAATCAACAGACTAGGAATTGGGATTCTCAGTCTGTTTTTGTTTGTTTAATATTCGATAATTTGTGAATGTAGGCAGCCAAAAAGTTGAGCGCATAGCGTCCTACGAATACCTGAAAAAGTAGAGATAAGGCTTGTAGTTGAACATTCTCCTAAGGCAGAAGTCAATTTGACGCATTATGAAGCTACTAACACTGTAAGCCTGTTAGTGGGAATGCCCCTACGAGCCAGCCGAAGGGGTTCGATTCCCCTCGCCTCCACCAAATACATAAATCAACAGACTTAGAATTTTGATTCTTAGTCTGTTTTTTTGTTTTAGAAGATTTTTTATTGCTAATGAAACCTATTTTGTTTAAAACTATTTTAATAACTAAATCGTCTATATAATATAAACTAAAAAAGATATATATCTAAAAAGGAGTTTATTGCGCAAAATGATGAAAAATAGAATGTACACAATACTAGAAAACTATATTCTGCAAAATAAAGAATCCCATTACAGACTGGCTTACAGTTATGTAAAAAATAAGGATGATGCATTGGATATTGTCCAGGAGAGCATATTGAAAGCTTTAAACTCTATAGACAGTTTGACAAATGCGGAGCATATAAAAACTTGGTTCTATAGGATCCTTGTTAATACTTCCTTGGATGTATTAAGAAAAAAAGGAAAGCTAAACTATGTTGAAGATATTGTCTTGGATTTGAATTCTGAAGCAAAAGATGACATATATGAAAACTTAGATTTACAAAATGCCATGGACAATTTGCCGCATAACTACAGACTGATTATTAGCTTAAGATATTTTGAGGATTTAAAGCTTGAAGAGATTGCAGCTATTCTTGGCGAAAACCTAAATACAGTAAAAACCCGATTATATGCAGGCTTGAAAAGGCTTCTCATTGAGATGGAAGTTTAAATTAAGGAGGCTAATTATGGAGAAGATGAAAGAATTGAAAAAAAATTATGAAGACGTACAAATACCTGAAGAATTAGATTTTGTGGTTAGAAAAGCAATTAATACACATAAGAGTAAGTTGAAAAAGAGGAGTAAAAAGGGATTGAAATGGACTTCTGGAGTGGCTGCTGCGGTGATTGTCCTATTTGCAGCAGTTAACATGAATAGCTCTATAGCATATGCTATGTCCGAGGTGCCTGTAGTCGGCAAGCTTGTAAAAGTTCTATTGATTAAAGAATATAAGATCAATGAAGATACGTATAATGCGGAAGTAAAAGTTCCAGCTGTGGAGGGATTGGAAAACCAGGAATTGCAAAACAAATTGAATGAGAAATATCTTGCAGAGAATGAAAAGCTATATGCAGAATTCAGTAAAGAAATAGAAGAATTAAAGGCGGCAGGCGGTGGGCATCTGGGTGTTAACAGTGGGTATGTGATAAAGACCGATACCGACAAAATACTATCTATAGGACGATATGTTGTAAATACTGTAGGATCTTCTTCCACAACATTTAAATATGATACTGTAGATAAGCAAAATCAAATTCTAATCACACTGCCAAGCTTGTTTAAGGACGACAGTTATGTTGAGATAATAAGCCAAAAGGTAAAAGAGCAAATGAGACAACAGATGAAAGATGATGAACAAAAATTCTACTGGGTTGAAGAGGGAGATATCTCACCCTTTGAAAAGATCAAAGCGGACCAGAGCTTTTATATAAGCAGCAACAATAAGCTGGTTATATCCTTCGATAAGTATGAAGTTGCGCCAGGGTATATGGGTGTAATTGAATTTGAGATTCCTACAGAAACGATATCAAATGTCCTGGTAAGTAGTGAATATATAAAATAGAAAGGATGATAAGTATGAAGAAGCCAATCAGTATAATATGTGTAGGGCTATTGATGATTACACTAGCCGGATGCAGCAATCAAATTGCAGAGGTGAAAGCAAACACAGCAAGCAATAATGATCAACAAAAAATAGAAACAAAGGACTCAAGTCAGGATTATGGCACAACTCGACAGCTATTAGAGGTATCCTCCAAAAACACGAAGATATATTACCCAAAGCTGCAAGGCTATAAAGGGGAACTTTCAATGGATTATATGAACCAGAGTATTAAGCAGCTTGCAGAATCTTTTGCCAAAGCGGCAGATTATACAGATGTCCAATTGGATTATGAAGTCAAAAGGATTGATGACAAAGTAGTTAGTATATTATTCAAAGGTACCGGTAAACTCAGTGGTTCGAGAGAAATAAACATTCAAAAAAGCGTTAATTTGGATGTGAAATCCACAAATCCCATTGCATATGAAAACTTTATTAAGAAGGATGAAAGAAGTCGTGCAGAGGTGATAAAGCTGCTTAATGTCAAAGCTAAAAATTCAGGGATTGCGAAGGGTTTCCAAGCAGAAGGGGTATTTTTATACTTCGAAGGAGATTATGTTGTATTTTTCTATATGCCTTTAGATGATGATGCTAAAGCTTGGGTAGAGCTAAGTGTACCTTTAAGTGAGCTTGATGGACTTATAAACACTGAATTTGGTGAACATCCTGCAAGTTAAGAGGTTGTATAAAACTATCGTACCAGGTACAGAACATAAGAACATATTGTTTCAATTGCGATAGATAAGTTCTTAAGTGCTGTACTTGACACTAGTTTTCATAGTGTCAGGGGAACCGTTGAAAGTCTAACTTTATAGTTGTGTATCGTAACATAAAAGCAGACGGCAATACCGAGGGGTATGAGGAGTAATCCACCAGCCCTGTATCGACTTATAGGCAGCCAACTTGGTTGTACTAAGATAGAAGCTTACCAACTATAATACAGCTTCTATAATACGCCAGAGGACTTCCGCATGGAAGTTCATGATATAGTCAGCACCATTGGAGACAATGGAATAAGGTGTCCCCTCGCCTCCACCAAATACATAAATAAAAACAGCCTGAGAATTCAATTCTCGGACTGTTTTTATTTTGTTTTATTATCAGATTATATCATATAATCTAATAATATCACTAAATAAAAAGTAAAAAAAAGAAAAAGAAAGTAAAAGCAAAATTTAAGATTGACAATCTATTGTAAAATTTATATAATATTAACAGAATAATCCGAAGGGAGAGAAAATTATGAAAAGGAAAATTTCATTCGCTCTTGTAATGTTGCTTAGCCTTATACTGGTGTTTAGTGGATGCAGCAGCCCGGCACCACAAACAACTACGGGGGATGCAGCAGCGGAACAAACTCCATCAAGTGATGGCAAAATAACAATTGCAAACGTACCAAAGATGATCGGAATTGCATGGTGGGACAGATTTAATGAGGGGAACAAAAAGTTTGTTGAAGACAATAAAGGGGTCGAAATCTTCCAGACTGGTGCAACACAGCCTGACGCATCCCAACAAGTTCGCGTACTTGAGGACGTCATAGCACAAAAAGTTACTGGAATTTCCGTTATCCCGGTTGATCCAAAATCTCTTGAGCCTGTGTTAAAAAAGGCAAGGGATCAAGGAATAATCGTAGTTAGTCATGAGGCCTCAAACCTAGAGAACGTTGACTTTGACCTTGAAGCTTTCAAGAATGCGGACTATGGTGCGCACCTTATGGATTCGCTAGCCGAACTTATGGGAGGCAAGGGTGAATACGCTATTATGGTTGGTGGTCTTACAATGCAGACACACCTTGAGTGGGCAGATGGAGCGGTAGCCAGGCAAAAAGAGAAATATCCAGAAATGAAGCTTGTAACATCTTATGTTGAGTCAGGTACAGCTGGTCAACAAGGTGCCTATGCTAAAGCAAAAGAACTTATTACAGCATATTCAAACCTTGGTGGAGTTATCGGAATGGATGCTGTTAATCCGCCAGGAATTGCACTTGCACTTGAAGAGACTGGAAACGCAGGCAAGATTAAATGTGTTGGTACTTCACTGGTATCAATGTCCAAACAATACCTTGAAAGCGGTTCAATCAGCAGAATTACTTTCTGGGATCCAGGTCTTGCAGCACAAGCAATGGCTAAAATAATAACTCTTGTTAAAGAAAACAAGCCAATTACAGATGGCATGGATCTCGGTGTACCAGGATACAACAAGGTACTTGTTGAAGGTAAGCTGATATTCGGAGCAGCTTGGGTCGACGTTACAAAAGACAATATGGGAGACTATAACTTCTAAACAGACTGACATACATGGAGATTATTTGCATTTGGATGAAATAAGAATGATGCTTATTTCATCCAAATGTCTTATATGTATGGAAAAAGATTTAATGCAAACATTTAGCAAAATGTCATGAAAGTAGGAATGGGAATGGGTATAAAACTACTTGAGCTAAAGGGTATTAACAAAGCGTTTTATGGTGTGAAAGCTCTAAATGATGTTGATTTTTCCATTGAAGCTGGTGAGTCTCGTTGTTTGATTGGTGAAAATGGGTGCGGTAAATCAACGCTTATAAAAATTATTTCAGGCTTTTATACACATGATAGCGGAGATATTTTCATTAATGGTAAGCATTGCAAAAAAATTAGTCCGATGGAATCAATCAAAGAAGGTATACAGATAATCTATCAAGATTTTTCTCTCTTTCCAAACATGACAGTCGCCGAGAATATTACTATGAATTCATTTCTTTCACAAAATCGGAAGATGGTCAATTGGAAGGAAATGAAGGACATGGCGCAAAAATCACTAGACAACCTGAGGATTACTATAGACTTAAATGCCCTGGTTGGCGATTTGAATGTAGCACAGAAGCAACTTGTAGCAATAGCTAGAGCCATACTTCAGGATGCAAAACTAATCATTATGGATGAGCCAACAACTGCACTTACCTATAAAGAGATCATATCTCTCTATAATATTGTTGAGGAGCTGCATAAAAAAGGAATTGCAGTGCTGTTTGTAAGCCATAAGTTGGATGAGGTGCTAACAATTTCGCAGAAGATTACAGTTTTACGAAATGGAATGAACGTTTTTGATGGAGATGCAAAGGACTTAAGCAAGAGAGAACTCATTTATTATATTACAGGTAAGGAAATTGAAGCGGAGCCATACATCTTTGAACTAAAAGATGAAAAGTCGCTTATGGAGGTTAAGAACTTAAGCTTAACCAATCATTTTTCTAATGTAAGCTTTAATCTGATGCCTGGGGAGATTCTTGGAATCACAGGTCTTCTCGGCTGTGGGAGAACCGAACTTGCGAAATCGCTTTTCGGACTTATGCCAGCTAGTAGTGGCGAGATTTTTGTGAATGGGGTACGAACAAGAATGGAGAGTGTCCAAGATGCTATAAAAAGCAATATTGGATATGTACCGGAGGACCGACTCACTGAAGGGCTTCATATGGAACAGACTATAGGTGAAAACTCAGTGATTTGCATTATTGACAAACTCTTAGGAAAAATAAAGAACCTCGACAAAAATAAGATGAAATTACAGATGGAGAAAGGCTTAAATAGCATAAAGATTGAGGGGATGGCATATGACAAGCAAGCAAAATCCCTATCTGGAGGCAACCAGCAAAAGGTAGTTCTTGTTAAATGGCTTGCAGCAAACCCCAAAATACTTATACTAAACTGCCCGACTGTTGGAGTGGATGTAGGCTCCAAAAGCGAAATACATGAAGTAATCAAAAATCTAGCTAAAACAGGTATAGGCATAATAGTGATATCGGATGATATTCCTGAGATATTGATGATTTGTAACCGAATAATGGTAATGAACCAGGGTAATGTGGTGTCGGAGGTATTAAGCACGGAGACAACCATAGAAGAGCTTGAGCGTAAGTTGATTGAAGAGTATATTTACGCATAGCAGCAGGTTGTGATTCACAACCCCGGTCATACCTTCGTAATGAAACTAACACGGGGGAAAGCAAATGTTTAAAAAACTTCTAAAATCAAACGAAATTTTACTTATGATTTTAATTATCGGACTATCAATTCTGTTTGGATTTATAAATCCAAGTTTTTTAACAATTGGCAACTGCTTTAATATATTAAGGGCGTGTCTTGTACTAAGCATATTTGGTATTGGCGTGCTATTTGTCACAATATCGGGGGGGATAGACGTTTCCTTTATGGCTATTGCTGCCTTTTCAATGTATGTGACAACAAAGGTATTTATTGCTCTGCAGTGGACCGGCTCAATTACGATTATGTTTATAGTATCTACATTGATAGGAATCCTTCTTGGTCTTGTCAATGCATTTTTCATAACAAGATTCAAGTTGCCTTCTTTTATTGTCACCTTAGGTACACAGAATCTTTTTCGTGGGGTGCTGCTTGCCTTGGTAGGAACAATGTTTTTAGTGAATGTTCCGAAGTCAATGATAACCTTCTCGCAGGCGCAGCTTTTCATCATTAAGAATAGTGATGGTTCAACAAGTGGCCTGCATATTGGCGTACTGATTGTCATTGTATTATACATACTTGCCACTATGCTATTAAAGTATACTATGCTTGGACGCTGCATGTACGCAATCGGCGGTGACATTGTCGCAGCCAAAAGGGTAGGCATAAACGTAAATCTTATCTTGGGCTTTGTATATGGTGCTACTGGTGCGCTTGCTGGCTTTGCAGGGCTTATGCATACGGCTCTTTTTCGAATGTCAGTACCATCAGATCTTGTGGGCAATGAACTTACAGTAATTGCAGCAGTTGTACTCGGTGGTGCAAACATGGCAGAGGGAAAGGGAACGACTTTCGGAGCTTTACTTGGGATACTGCTGATAACAATTATTAGTAACAGCTTGACGCTCCTAAAAATACCTTCATATTGGCAACAGGTAGTCATGGGCGTAATAATAATCGTAGGCACGTCCATCCAGTCATATAATCAGAAGAAAAAAATCAAGGGTATTGCATTATAGTGGTTAATTTCTTGATGAAAATGTTCTACGATACGCAAATTTTCATATGAGGTGATTACGTATGTACAAAAAAGTCCTAGACTATGTGGACAGGTGCAAATCTATAAGTCTATTAAAGGATAAGAATATAAATAAACTCTTTTTGATAACAATATTTGTCTTTATACTTATGTCCTCGCTTAGGCCAAATCTATTTTTGTCTAAAGCAAACTTTATGTCAATGGCATATCAATTCCCGGAACTGGGATTTTTAGCAATTGCAACGACCTTTGTTATTATATCTGGTGGCATAGACCTTTCCATTGTTAGTATTGCAAATCTTTCTGCCATAGTCTGTTCATTTATTCTAGTAAGTGCCAGGGAACAAACAGGAGCAGGGCTTATATTCACAATTTTACTTGTCTTCTTTATAAGTACAGCAATTGGATGTGTATGTGGATTGATAAATGGCTTTTTCATAGCTAAGTTCAACATTCCTCCTATTCTAGTCACTCTGGGCACGATGAACTTATTCACTGGTATAGGAATTGTGCTTACGAAGGGTCTGGCAATATCAAATTTCCCACCGGCATTCTTAGTGATAGGGAATGGACATATCTTAGGAATCCCAATCGTGCTAATAATGTTCATCATAGCACTGTCAATATCTGCTTTTATATTGAACAATACATCCTATGGGTTTAAATTACGATTCTATGGCTCTAATTCCATCGCATCGTGGTTTTCTGGAATTGAAAATTTGCCAGTGGTACTCAAAACCTATATATTTTCAGGTGTCCTATCCTCTTTTGTAGGGATAATATTTCTAGCTAGAATGAATTCAGCAAAAGCAGACTATGGAAATTCATATTTGTTGCATGCTATACTTTGTGCATTGCTTGGAGGGGTAGATCCTAAAGGAGGTTACGGGAAGATAAGTGGAATGCTGCTTGCGCTTGTATCGCTGCAATTTTTAACAAGTGGGTTTAATATGCTGCGATTTAACGCATTTTATAAGGACTTAGTTTGGGGTCTTCTATTACTTTTAGTAATGGCCATAAACTATACAACAAACCAGAAGGCACTTAAGGCAAAGAGCAGTGATAAGTAATTTCAATAAAGAATTAAAACTGAAATAGTAATCAAGGTAGGTGAAATTAAGTTGTTTCAAATTGAAAGAATTGAAAAAATCTTAGAGTATATAAATAGCCATAAAAAGGCAAAAATCGACGAACTTAGCGAGGTGTTTAACGCTTCAAAAGTTACTATACGAAGCGATATTAATGAGCTTGCTAAAGAGGGTCTTGTAATAAAAACCCATGGCGGTGCATTGTCTATTCAAAATCACATTACTATCGAAATACCATCAAAAAGTAAATTCGCCATTAATATAGAGGCAAAACGCAATATTGGTAATTGTGCAGCAAAGCTGATAAATAATGATGAGGTTATCATACTTGATGCAGGGTCAACTACCCGTGACGTTGCTAGGCATATTAAGAGCAGCAACGTCACCATTATTACAAACGATTTAAAAATTGGAATGGAAGTAGCCCGTTATCCGAATAACAAGCTAATTATGACCGGAGGGATGTTGGAGCAATCAGTTTATACATTGCTCGGGGAGGAAACAGCAAATTTCTTTTCAAAGGTGCATGTAAATAAATTGTTTTTAGGTTGCGATGCTATGGATTTAGAGCTTGGAATAACTAACAGAACCTTTCGAGAGGTGAGTGTCAAGCAGGCTATGATGCGCGCTGCAGAAGAAGTCATTTTAGTCACAGACAGCACTAAGCTGCATAAAAAGGTATTTGCTCATGTCTGTGATTTATATGATGTACATAAGATTATCATTGATAAAATAGATGAGCCAACCCGACAGAAGCTTATTGAGGGTGGTCTTGAGGTGATTATTGCTTCTGCGAGTAAGGAATTGGAACAGAAAGAAAAAAGTAGATAGAATTACGTCATGTTTTCATTGGAAATAGAAATGGTTATCTTTACTGATTACCTAAAAAAAGAGAGGTGCGTTTATGAATAAAAAGTATCTTTTGGGGGTTGATGTCGGCACATATGAATCAAAGGGTGTGTTATGTGATGCCGATGGTAAAATACTCAACATGCAGACGTCTCCTCATCTTATTAAGATACCTAAGCCAGGTTGGGCAGAACATGACCCCATGGGTGATTGGTGGGCAGATTTTTGCAGTATTACCAAACGACTATTAGAAAATACAGGAATAAACCCACGGGATATAGCTGCTATTGGCTGTAGTGCCATATCGACAGCGTTGGTTCCTGTGGATGAAAACTGCAATCCACTGCGTAATGCCATTCTCTATGGCATTGACACAAGGTCAGTTCCTCAGATAAAAGAATTAAACAGCACTATAGGCGAAGAAAGGATTAAGGAGATCTGTGGCAATCCTCTTACTGTTGATTTCACAGGCCCAAAGATTCTATGGATAAAGCAAAATGAACCTGAAATTTATGAAAAGGCCGCGCATTTCACCATGACTCAGGGATTTTTGGTTGCTAGACTAACAGGGGAATATATTTTAGATAAGTATTCTGCCAGTGGAGCTGGACCCATGTATAACTGTAAGACGGGTACTTGGGATGACAGCTTAACATCCTATATCACAGAGAAGGAAAGATTGCCGCGAATAGTAGACTCAACTGAAATAGTTGGGTATGTTACTGGTAGAGCAGCAAAGGAAACAGGACTTGCTGAGGGTACACCCGTCGTTGGAGGGAGCACTGATGCGTCTGCTGAAGCAGTTAGCGTTGGCGTAGTAGAACCGGGAGACTTTATGATAATGTACGGCTCAACAGTATATATGATAAAAGTAATGAATGAACCACCACAAAACACAAATATGCGGAGTGCAACCTATGTGTTTCCAGAGTTTAGTTCTGTGGTTGGAGGTATGGCTACAACCGGCTCTCTTACACGGTGGGTTAGGGACAATTTTGCAAAGGAGTTAGTTGAAAGAGAACAGTTAGGCGGACCAAATGCTTATGATACATTGTTTGCTGAGATAGACAATATAGGCCCGGGGGCAGATGGAGTAATAGTTTTGCCATATTTTAGCGGTGAACGTCTTCCTATTAATGACCCAAGTGCAAAGGGAGTTATTTTCGGTTTGAACCTAACACATACGAGAAGCCATATATTTAAAGCTGTCCTAGAGGGTGTTGGATATGGCATTGACCAATGTTTGGAGTTAATCCGCAGCTCGGAATCTCCAATTAATCGCATTACAGCAGTTGGAGGAGGTACAAAAAGCCTTGGTTGGATGCAAATAATAAGCGATATTACTGGCTGCATTCAGTCAATCCCTGAAATAACAGTTGGTGCAGCCTATGGTGACGCAATATTCGCAGGGCTTGGTGTAGGGCTTATCAAGTCAAGACAAGAGGTTAAGGGATGGATCAGAGAAAAGTATGTAACGATTCCTGATGTACAAAAGATGGAAATCTATCGTGGTTACAAAGAGAAATATGCCCAAATTTACAATTGTACTAAAGAGATAATGCATAGTTATTAATATGAAAAATCAGTATTGGAGGTTATAGCATGAGAATGGAGACTCTACTGAGAGAAATGGCTCTTATCCCTGCGCTTGCGGGAGCAGAACAAAAAATGGCTGCGTATATGGAAAAAAGATTCAAAGAGATAGGTTATGAAACTACTATTGATACATTTGGCAACTGTATTGCCAAGGTGGGCGGAACGGATCCGAAAGCTCCGACTGTAATGGTGTTTGGGCATATGGATCAACTTGGCTTCATGGTACGTAGAATTGATCCTGATGGATTTTTGAGACTAGAACGGCTTGGTGGAATTCCTGAAAAGGTTCTACCTGCTACACCAGTACAGATTCAGACTGAAAATGGTGAAATGATTGATGGGATTATTGGCGTCAAGAGTCATCATGTAACTCCTGCAGAAGAGAAATACAAGGTGGACACTTATATGAACCTGTATATCGATATAGGAGCAACAAGCCGAGAACAAGTCGTAGCACTTGGAATTGAGATTGGCGCTCCGGTTGTTTACAAGCCGAATTTTGTAAAGCTTCAGGGAACACGTGCTTATGGCACATCATTTGATAATAGGGTGGCATGTGCAATTATCATGGATATGGCATATAGATTAAAGGAAAATCCTCCAGAAGCGAATGTTTATCTTGTGGGAAGTGTTCAAGAGGAATATAACTTACGTGGTGCAATGATGGCAGCAAGGACTATCAAGCCAGATATTGCAATTGCACTTGACGTAAATATCGATGGCCAAACACCGGATATGGTGGGTAAGAATGATGTCGTGATGGGAAATGGTCCGGTAATGAGCATGTATAACTTTCATGGAAGAGGGACTCTCAACGGAACGATTCCTCATCCGGGAATGGTAAAGCTTGTTAAGCGTGTTGCCGAGCGAGAAAAGATTAATCTGCAGCGCAGTGCGTCTATTGGTGGTCTTACCGACCTTGCATATGTACAGCTTGAGGGAACTGGTGTTGTAGGTATTGACATAGGAACACCGGCAAGATATACTCATTCACCAGTAGAGTTATGTGACATCAAGGATGTAGAATTAACTAGTGACTTGGTGATGGCGGTAGTATATGCTATCAAAGCAGGAGCTAAGTTCGAGAGATAGCATTGAAATATAATAATTACAGTAAATAAGCTATGGGCTAGGTTAATACCGTATGCCAAAAAAGGAGAAAGAATATGAGCTGGATTATAGATATACTAAAAACAAATAAACCTATTATTGCCATGTGTCATCTACAAGCAATGCCTGGAGACCCGGGTTATGATAAGGTTGGAGGAATGAAAAACGTAATGGAAAAAGCACGCCATGATTTGCACGCGCTTCAAAACGGTGGAGTAGATGCAGTTATGTTTTCAAATGAGTTCAGTATGCCATATATGACAACAGTACGTCCTGAGACCACAGCTTCGATGGCAAGAGTCATTGGAGAATTAATGAGTGAAATTTCAGTGCCTTTTGGTGTCAATGTTTTATGGGATCCTAAAGCATCTATTGATCTTGCTGCTGCGACGGGTGCAAGGTTTGTAAGAGAAATATTCACAGGGGTATATTCCAGTGACTTTGGACTCTGGAATACAAATTGTGGAGATGTTGTGCGCCATAGATCCCACATTGGGGCAGAAGACGTGAAGTTACTGTTTAACATCGTCCCAGAAGCTGCAAAATATATTGGCGATAGGTCAATTGCTGATATTGCTCGGGGCACAATCTTTAACTGCAAACCGGATGCATTGTGTGTTTCAGGCTTGACTGCAGGCACAGAAACCAATTCACAATCATTGGAAATCGTATCAAATGTAGCAGGAGACACGCCAGTTTTTGCCAATACAGGAATGCGATTAGATAACATTGAAAAGCAGCTTTCTATAGCATCAGGTGCAGTTGTTGGAACTACTTTCAAAATAGAGGGGAAGTTTGAAAACCTTGTGGATGAAAATAGGGTGAAGACATTTATGACTAAAGTAAAAGAGTTTAGACGTAATTTATCTTAGTCCTATCGGAATCTCTAAAGTAGTATCCATACTTGTGAAGATAGAGTAATGTTCTATATGAAGAAGTGTAAATTTTAATGATGTGAACGTTTTTGTCAAAGCTTTGAGGTAACTGACGCATTATGAAGCTGCTAACACTGTAAGCCTATCAGTGTGCGTATGGCAGAGGGAATTTTAAATCACTGACTGCGCTGGCCAAAGGGGCTCGATTCCCCTCGCCTCCACCAAAAAATATGTGAATTTACATAAAAAGCGCTGCATTTTTGATGCAGTGCTTTTGTATATATGCGGTTATTTCGCCAAATACTAGACAAGGATTAATGCTTTAGTGAGGAGAAGTGATACTATCAGTATAAAAAAGGAATTCAAAAGAGTTGGGACACATGATGGTCGGTTTCATGCCGATGAAGTAATGGCAACAGCTATACTTAAGGAGCTTTATGATTTAGAAGTTGTCAGAACAAGGGATATGGGCATACTAGGCAGCCTTGATATAGTTTATGATGTGGGAGACGGTGAATACGACCACCATAATATTGAGAAGAAATATCGTGAAAACGGAACACCTTATGCAGCCTGTGGTTTAATCTGGAGGCGGTTTGGAACAGAAGTCATACATTCAAAATGTCAGGAGTTGTCTTTGGAAGAGTCAGTAACAATTTTTCAACATATTGATCTAGGCATAATACAGGGCATTGATGCTATTGATAATGGGGTTAGGACGGTTATAAACATAATTCCTACAATGAATATTTCAACTATTATTTCTGGGTTTAATCCGCCATGGGATGTCAGTATATCAGAAAATAATCAGTACTTTAGTGAAGCAGTCAAAATTGGGTCCTCAGTGCTTGATAATGCATTAAATGAGCAAATTGCTGTAATGAAAGCGAAAGCGCAGATAATCGAAGCATATGGAAAACGCATAAGGCAAGAAGTTCTTGTATTGGATAAGCCTTACCCATGGACATCCATATTAAATGAGATTGACATTAGGAAAGAGATATTGTTTGTAATCTTCCCGAGGGATGGAGAATTTCTAATTCAGACAGTACGAGGCAGCGGTGGGTCTTACAGGAATAGGAAAAGCCTTCCCAAGTCCTGGGCAGGCAAGCGGGAGCATGAGCTTAACGAAGTGATTGGTATTCAGGATGCGATTTTTTGCCATCCGGCAAGGTTTATTGCTGGAGCTAAGTCTTTTGAGAGTATCTTAAAGATGGCTGATATAGCAATCAGAGAGCCTGTTGCAGCAGTTAAAAGAGGATTCCTGCACAACCTAAGAAGATTGACATTCCGTGAACGCCCATAAGGTAAGTAGTAATGAGCAATCTTAACATTAATATAGGACGGTGTAAGCCGTCCTAAAACTTTCATTTGCTATAAATTTTTATAGAAGTTCAGTGTCTCGATCATTTCTTCATCAAGAATGATCCCTTTTCGAGTATATCTTGCATATCTGTTTTCAAGATCTTTAGCTTGTTTAGCCCTCAGATTTCTAAATTGATTTGCTGCTGCAGCGAAGCTGGGGTGATTGAGCAGCTTTTCTCTTATCTCCTTGGGGAAGGGACAATATTTGAGAAAAATGTCTCTTGTGAGCTTATTAAGCCGTGTATTTCCATTAGACTCATAATTTAACCAGGTTATATAATCTGAAGCAAAAATATGCCTTGAAATATTCTTGTATTTCTTTATCTGCAGCTTTAACTTTTCTTTACTCTCTTCAGAAATATCCTTATTTTTCTTATAAAACTGGAGGTAATCCATATATTCTGATGTTAAAGATTTTATACTGATATCATTCCAAGACACACCCATCATAGTTTTACACAATTCCCAACGGAATTCTCCTATTAATCTTTGAATCATATCATCGATATTTCCATCAGTGAAAATCGGTATTATGAAGCGACCTGGAGTATTTCTTACTCTACCGCTTATTTCCTGCCACATTGTTGAATTGGTTCCGTAAGCAGGCATCAGAATTATATCGGGCCTAACGGATTGCATGATGAATTCTTTTTCAATTCCTTTTTTCATATTAAAATATGAAAGCTCACGATGAAAAGCCGAAAAGTCAATAGCAAGAACCTTCTGAATGGCATTATTTACTTTTTCGGGAGTCACCAAAGCCTTATCCATATCCCTTACAATAACTTCGTCATAAAGTATAGGAAAGTAAGTGCTTATATTCCTATTGCACAGCCTATGATTTTGCTTGAACATATTGCTTATTTCAAAGCTCAGACGGGCATCTGCATTATTTTCATATTCTGCTTTATCCTCATCTTTAACTTCGCCTTGCTTTTTTAACTCTCTGAACATGTCAAAATAGTCCATTGAAAAATCATTGACTGAAGGATTCTTCTTTTTATTATATATTAATTGAAGCCAGCTTTTCATACTGAATACCGCGGTTTGTTCTTTGGCGGTTTCTTCACTGATTTCATAAAGCGCCCATAAATTCTTAGGGCTTAGCAGCTTTTCATCCATATAGGAATATGTCAGAAACATATGGAACAGCTTATCCTGTTTTTTTTCGATAGTAACCCTCTTAAGAACTGCTTCGTATACTTCAAAAAAGACTGATGTCAAATCCCTTCTTAAGCTTTTTATCTGTTCATCATCTGACAGCTTTTCCTTGAGTCCACGAAATACACTTAAAGAGGACATAAACAGATCATAACGTTCTTTTGAAATGTTAGAATACTCTAGTATTTTCTCAGCACTGTTTTTAAGCTCCTCAGGTATATCTTCATTAATTGCATGGGATTCAGATAATAATGAAGTATTTGTAACCTTACGCTTTAAACCAGTTATTGAATGCTCTACCTTATGCTCTAATGATTTAGTATTGACTGCAAGCACGTGGTCATAGTCACTCTTAAACATTGCTGCTATATCCTTTATTATATATACTATATAATTCTGTACTTCAATCATATCTATCGGGTCATGTATACTCTTTTCCAGCTGAGCTCCTGCCTTAAGATATTCCCCCAAAATGCTTGTTTGATTTTCAGAATATAACAATTCTACATATTTTTCAGCAATGTTGAAGGCTTCTTTGATTTTATGCAAGATACTTTCTAAAAGGAGTGAACTATCAGTACAATTATATTGTGATATAATAAAGCTTTCATTTAAGAACTGCTTTTTCAAATCTACATTAAGGCCGCATATGTATTTATAGTAGTTCATTTTTAATGTGTCAATTTCCTCACATGGAAAATAATCATATTCAAAATGACTGCACCCTAGGAATTCAATATCAAAAGAACAGGGCAAAAGCATTTTTTCTTCTTTCATTTCTTGAAGCTTAAACGTACTGTCTCTAAAAGCTGAATGAACAGGTTCGTATGCAAAACCATGCTTGTCCTTTAGCATCCAAAAGAAAAGGCATAGATTATCAGCTGTTATACTAAGAAATTTGATAAGCTGCTCCAGCTTTTGCAGTGACGCATAGGAATATTCTATTAATTCGGAGATAGAATTCATAATATAGGTCGAGTAGTCATTCTTTTGCATGAATAATTCTTCTATTCCACTAACGTTGTCTACAAAATAGGAAAAAATTATTGAGTCCTCTGAAGCACGATAGCTGAAAGTATGCTTGTTTGACAAGAATAAGTCATTGGCTCCAATGAATATATTCTGGTCGATGCTGAAAAGCTTATAACTTTTAGCTATCAGTTGATTTTCATCTATGTTTTGCAGGTCCTCAAGTGGAGATATATATACATCTACCTTGCCCTTTGCAAGTATATTTACAGAATTAGCACTTTGACCCTGTAAGAAAATGGGCTTGCCTGCTTTAAATGTGCAGCTGCCATTTGAGCCGGATACTATGCTCACACCAAACCACCGCCTTAAACTGAAAATGTCAATCATTAATATAATACCATATTTACCAATTGGAACAAACATAATATAAACACTATTAAGGAGTAATCAAGAAAAACAGATTATTCAAGGAGAGGATACAAAAAAATAACTAATAGCTTTAGTATTATAGAGAAAGCAAAATAAAGCTAAACTATTCTTGACAAACAATCAAACAAAAGTGTAGAATGTTAGATGGTAAGAAGGTTTGAAGGAGGCAAAATGGAAACTCAAGATAAGAGGACGGATATAGTAAAGGCTGCAAGTTCATGCTTTGCCAGGTATGGGTACGAAAAAACCACACTTGATGATATAGGAAAATTGGTGGGTTTGAACAAAGCGTCTTTGTATTATTACTTTAAGAACAAGGAAAGCATCTATACAGAAGTCATTTATTCAGAAACGAATACATTTTTGAGCAGTGTTTTTGCTGAAGTGGATAAGGTTCAAGGGTGTAAGGAAAAAATACTCACCTATCTGACGGAGCGGCTCAAATTTATAAAAGATGCATTGAATCTGAATCAGCTGAGTATTGACAGTGCCCAGAAAATAGCACCCTTATTTAATGAAATGTACAGTAGAATCATCGAAAAAGAAATAGCACATTTATCTGGAATTTTGGGATGCTGCATCAAAGACGAAGAAATTATTTCTTGTGAGACTGACAGAATTGCAAAAAGTATTATTATTGTTGCTGAGGCTATCAGAAGCAGGATAGACTGCCATTTATCATCGGATGAGACATATAATGAGACTTTAAAGGAAATAAAATTTACAGTTTCATTAATACTCGATGGTTTAATGAAGAAATAGTGTAAGACAAGGCATATTAAATGGAAAGGTGGTTTCTCATAATGGCAAATATAATATTCTACTTTACTGGTACTGGAAACAGCTTGGCGGTAGCGAGAGATATCGCTGATAAAATCGGAGATACCAAAGTTGTGTCGATTGCGGAGGCAATGAAAGAAAACAGTGTAGACCTGTCATTTGAAAGGATCGGCTTTGTTTTTCCAGTATATTATTCCAGTGTTCCTGCTATTGTAAGGCGGTTCATTAAAAAGCTGAGCTTCAACAAGTCTCAGTATATCTTCGGTGTTGTAACTTTCGGAGGGACTCATGGGTTGGCCTTCTCGCAATTAAGCCAATTGATTGCAGAACGTGGTGGATTTTTAAATGCAAATTTTCGGGTGCCTATGCCGGGAAACTATATCGTTAAATATGGTGCATTTCCCCATGTAATCCAGAGGACACTTCTAAAAAAAGAAAAGAAAAGAGCCGGCAGTATTTCAATAACAGTGAAGGAAAGAAAATCTACTCGTATAATGAAAGGGGATTTATTATCCCGGCTTACTATTGGCCCTGTGAACAAAATATTGACTGGAATCGGCAGTATGGCAGAAAATTTCCACACTACTGAAAAATGTAACGGATGCGGAACATGTGAACGGGTATGTCCAGTCGGCAATATTAAAATGGAGGGTGTGCAGCCCAAATGGGGCAATGCCTGCGAGCAATGTGTCGCCTGTATACAGTGGTGCCCTATGCAAGCTATTGAATATGCTGATAGAACAGCAAAAAGGAAGCGTTATCAGAATCCGGAGGTTAGGCTGTCGGATTTGTTTTCAAACTCAAAGATATAAAAAGTAAAAGATAAGCTGTACTTGTCGTATTGACTAATACAGCTTATCTTTTTATTTCATGCTGCTGGGAAATGTAATTTTAAAGGTTGTACCCTATTGGAAGCAAATTCAGTACTCTGTTTGTTCGGACATAATAAATACATTTTTTGAATAGTTTCTCAAAAATGTATATTTCTTAGGAGGAATTTTTAAGTCAATATAGAATTTAACTTATATTCGTTTATGCTCGATTGTATACAAACTGTATACAATATGAGTACAATTGAGTAGACATAATGAAGTGCAAGATTCAACATGAAACAAATTATAAGGATTACGTTGCAAAATGACAATTTGAAAAGCACTTAAGATTCTAGAAATTGTTGCATTATAGGGAGGAGATATTTTATGAACTCAATTAGCAGAAACAGATTTCAAAACTTTTTTAGCCTGGTATTGGTTTTATGGACGCCTATTTTGATCTATTACATTATTCAAAGCATATTGCAAAGTGTTATTAACAATTCAGTTGTATTTCTTCTAATTACCCTGGCTGTGGTTATGCTCCTAGCTCCGGTAATTTATCATTTATGGTTCAAGTCTTTTATTGGCATTTCAAAACACTTGGCTGAAGCTGAAGATGGCGATATAGCTGCATATCTGAAAAAATCAAAAGGTATAAAAATCAAAGACAAAATCCTACTTCAAGTTGTTAAGTCAGTCGAACAGATTTTAGAAGGTTTTTTAAGAATGATTGGGAAGATGCAAAGAACATCGGATCAACTGAATTTTTATGTGGATAATCTTGCAAAGGAAACAGAAAATGCAAATACTGCAGCTCAGCAAATTGCAGTATCAATAGAGGAAATTGCTAAAGGGGCAAGTGAACAGGCTCTGGCAGCCCAGGAAACATCAGAAAATATAACCAGTCTGGTAGGCATGGCAGAGGAGATTGATCATGAAACGGGTAAAGGCGAGGCTATTATAAAGAACATAGTATTAAAGGTTGAGGATACAAAAAAAGTTTTGGAAGGTCTGTTGGAACACTTAAAATTATCAGCAGAAGATAGCAGCAACTCAGTGGAAAGCATGAAAAATCTGAAGGATAAGACATCAAAAATAACTGATTTTGTCAATATAGTTACAGAAATCGCTGAAAGGACTAACTTGTTAGCTCTAAATGCAGCAATAGAAGCTGCAAGGTCTGGAGAACATGGTAGAGGTTTTTCGGTGGTGGCAGAAGAGGTAAGGAAATTGGCCGAGCAATCTTCCAGGGAAGCGGAAAAGATCAGAATTATTGCCATGGAAATTCAGGCTGAAGCCAATAAAGCAGCAGAGGTAATCATAAGAGGTCAGGATAAGGCAAAGGAGAATATCAATAGAGGCGAAAGCTCAAGCGTATTTTTTGATGAGATGGTAAATGGGATTAATGAACTGGACGGCTCAATGGGAAGTATTAAACATTTGTCATTAAATCAGGTATCCAATGTTCGAATAGTATTGGATGCAGCTGAAAAAATGGCAGCTGTGTCGGAGGAGACGGCAGCAGGTGCCCAGGAGGTTGCGGCTTCAAGTGAGCAGCAGATGGAGTCCTTTGAAGGTATAAGAGATAATGCAGAAACGTTATATTCCATATCGAATGATTTACATAATATATCCACTGGGATAATTGCTAAATATCAAATTCCTGAGGAGGTCAAGGCGGATATAGAAAAGGCCAAGGTTGAATTGATAAAGCTTTCGAAGGAAGAGTTTGTGAGAAAAGGTAATATTGAAATGCAAAGAAAGGTTTTTAAGGAGCAAGCAAATAAATTCGGTTTTTTATTCATTGGATCAAGAGATATGAATGGAGAATGTATATATATAACAAGCGAGAAAAAAACTGAAACTGTCATATACCGCCCTTGGTTCCAAGAGGCTTCACAGGGTAGACCAAATGTATCCGTACCATTTGTATCCAGCCAATCCAATAGATTAGGTGTAAATGTAGCAGCACCCATAATGGATGAGATGAATCAGGTAATAGGGGTATTGTCAGCAGGTATGGAGATATAGTAGAGGATATCACAGGTATTAGCAATCGTCTAAGAAGAGACTGAAGCCTTCTTTGAAGGACAAAAGACAGCCGAGGACACGGTAAAGACTATCCAGGATAGAGTGAATACTTATATAAATGAATAAAGCAGAGATAATAACTGTTCAACACTGACTTCCAGCACTACATTCTATATAGAATGTAGTGCTTTAAATTTTTTGTATTCTGATTGAGCAAAATTAAAAATTCACTTAAGCATAAATTCGAGAAATGTATAGTAGTAATTATTGAGTTGGTACATCTTCTATGTAAAGGTTTTATTAAATTTTGAATATATAAATTGTGTTGATTATCTATACAATAATTGACTTTATTAGAGCAAATTCGACACTAAATAAATTATTAAAACTTAGAAAAATATGGAGGAATAGTAAATAATTTAAAGAACTTTAATTGTACACTCTCAAATTATAATGCATCTAAAAAATTGCTATAGTTTACCAACGATTATTACCATTATTCAATAAAATTTGGTAAAAAGTATCAACGAAGTTTCTAAATGCTATAAAATATTGAGAATAATAGTGCTTTTAAGTTCTGGCATGGATATTGCTATAATAAATTAAATTAGGGAGGTATTTTGATGTCAAATGAATTTTATACTATGATTTATAAAAACCCGATTATTGCTGCTATAAATGATCTCAACAATATTGACCTTGCAATTAAATCACCATGCAATGTAGTTTTTCTGTTGAAGGGTGACATTTCCAATATAAAAAGTATCGTTGAAAAGTTTAAAGATGCAGGAAAGTGTGTACTTGTACATATTGACTTGATAGAGGGATTTTCAAAGGATGCCGTAACGTTAAAATATTTCCACGACAATATAAAGCCTGATGGGATAATAACGACAAAAAGCAGTCTTATAAAGATAGCGAAGAATAACAGCATATTCATCATACAAAGGCTCTTTGCGCTGGACTCGTTATCTTTAGCAAGTGGGATAGAATCATTGCACTCAACGAAGCCGGATGCTGTTGAAATTTTACCCGGTATAATACCCAAGGTTATTAGAGAGGTTCATAGCAAAACCAGAATTCCAGTTATAGCGGGCGGCCTGATAAGGGATAAAGAGGATGTGATTGGGAGTCTGAATGCCGGTGCTATAGGCATATCCACCAGCATAAAGGAAATCTGGTATATGTAGAAATGCAATTTTCCCTTCATGTTACTGGTGGGAAAACTATAAAAGAGAAAGGGGGGGCGGGAAGCAAAAAAACTATAGGTTACGCTATTATATCGACATTGTAGAAACAGCTTAGAAAATCCAAAATTATAAGGAGGTAAACATTATGTCACCGTTTTTAAATGAACTCATAGGCGCAATGGTACTTATTATATTTGGTGGAGGCGTATGTGCGGCAGTTACGCTAAACAAGTCAAAATCACAGGCATCAGGCTGGATTGTGATAGCTGTAGGATGGGGTCTTGCAGTTGGTATGGGTGCTTTGGCAGCACCGGGAGCTTCATTTAACCCGGCTCTTACTATAGCAAGCGCAGTAGTTGGATCTTTAGCATGGGCTTTGGTACCTGGAATTATAGCCGGACAGATGATTGGAGCTATAATAGGTGCTACAATAGTATGGTTGGTTTATTTGCCCCACTGGGCGATAACCGAGGATAAATCTGCAAAGTTGGGTGTATTCTGTACAGCTCCTGCTGTCAGAGATTATGGAAAAAACTTCCTTACTGAAATGATTGTTACTGCTGTTCTGGCATTTATGGCCCTGGCCATCGGAGCCAACAAAATGGTTGACGGCCTTGGACCAATGATGAGTGTTGCAATGATAACAGCAATAGGTTGCTCACTCGGCGGACCGACAGGGTATGCAATCAATCCTTGTCGTGACCTTGGCCCGCGTATTGCCCATGCCATACTCCCTATAGCAGGGAAAGGCGGTGCGGATTGGGGTTATTCCTGGGTTCCAGTATTTGGTCCGATAGTCGGCGCAATATTAGGTTCATTCCTCTATTTGGGATTATTCTAGATCAAGACACAGAAAATAATTAAAAGGGGGAACACATATGGCTAAGTACATACTGGCATTAGACCAGGGTACCACAAGTTCAAGAGCTATTGTTTTTGGCCACGATGGCAAGATAGTCAGCGTAGCTCAGAAGGAATTTACACAGATCTATCCAAAAGCAGGCTGGGTAGAGCATGATCCAATTGAGATTTGGGCAACCCAAATTGGTGTGGCAAATGAAGCAATTGCAAAAGCGGGCATAACCGGTCAAGATATAGCTGCTATAGGTATCACTAACCAGAGGGAAACCACCGTAGTCTGGGATAAAAATACCGGAGAACCTGTATATAATGCTATAGTTTGGCAGTGCAGAAGAACAGCACCTATATGTGACGATTTGAAGGCAAAGGGACTTGCTGAAACAATCAGAAGCAAGACCGGTCTTGTAGTGGACGCCTATTTCTCAGGCACAAAGGTAAAATGGATACTTGACAATGTTCCTGGTGCAAGAGAAAGAGCTGAAAAGGGTGATCTGTATTTTGGAAATATTGATACATGGTTGATATGGAATCTGACTAAGGGTAAGGTTCATGTGACTGATTACTCCAACGCTTCAAGAACTATGCTGTTTAACATTCATGATCTTGCTTGGGATAAAGATATACTGAAAGAGCTTAATATACCTGAATCAGTACTTCCGGAAGCAAAACCATCAAGCTGTGTTTATGGGAATTCAGACCCGGGATTGTTCGGAGTGGAAATTCCTATAGCCGGTGCAGCAGGAGATCAGCAGGCTGCATTATTCGGGCAGGCATGCTACAAACCAGGTATGGCGAAAAACACTTATGGAACTGGCTGCTTCATGCTTATGAATACAGGGGAGAAGGCTGTTGCATCAAATAACGGCCTACTTACAACCATAGCATGGGGATTGGATGGTAAAGTAGAATATGCTCTGGAAGGAAGTATCTTTATCGCCGGTGCATCAGTTCAATGGTTGAGGGATGAATTAAAGATAATAGATAATGCTGCAGCAACTGAAGAGATGGCTGCTTCAGTTGAAGATACTAATGGAGTTTATGTAGTACCTGCCTTTGTCGGAATGGGCGCTCCGTATTGGGATATGTATGCGAGAGGCAGCATACTCGGCCTTACCCGTGGAGCCAACAAAAACCACTTAGTAAGGGCAACCCTGGAATCAATAGCTTATCAGACCAGGGACGTACTTGAAGCAATGCAGGAAGATTCAAAGATAACCCTCCAGGCATTAAAGGTTGATGGTGGCGCTGTTGCCAATAACTTCCTGATGCAGTTCCAGTCAGATATACTCGGCGTTCCGATTTACAGACCTGAAGTAACTGAAACTACAGCTCTTGGTGCCGCATATCTCGCAGGCCTTGCAGTCGGCTTCTGGTCAAATAAGGATGAGATAGCTGAAAAGTGGAATGTTGACAAGGTATTTAACCCATCGATGGATAAGAGCGTTAGTGAAAAGAAATATTCAGGATGGAGAAAGGCTGTCAGCAGAGCATTAAAGTGGGAGGACTAAACACTATTTACAAAGCTTAATCTGTATGATAAGCTTTACTTAGAAATGAATATTGAGGGCTTTTGAATTGGAGAGCCGCACAAGTTGACCTATGGAATGATAGGTTTGAACTAGTGCGGCTTTATTTTTTTAATAAAAATAAGATTTCTCTAAAAGAGGAGGAATATAAATGTTTGATATAGCAATTATCGGTGCTGGAATTGTCGGGTGTTCTATTGCAAGGGAGTTTTCAAGGTATGATTTTAAGACTGTATTGATTGAAAAAAACAGTGATGTGGCTGATGGTACAACAAAGGCCAACAGTGCAATAGTCCATGCTGGATATGATGCAAAACCGGGTACTTTAAAGGCAAAATTCAATGCTCCAGGCAGTATGATGTTTGAAAAGATATGCGGGGAGCTTGATGTTCCTTATAAAAAGACAGGATCGCTTGTTCTGACTTTCAGACCTGAAGAAATGAAGACAATACAAAAATTATATGATCAAGGCATTTCTAACGGTGTAACTGATTTAGAGATTATAGGCAAAGAAAGAGTACATGAAATAGATAAAAATTTGAGCAATGTAGTAGTTGGAGCGTTGTACGCAAGAAACGCAGGTATAGTTTCACCATGGGAGATGGCAATAGCTTTAGCAGAGAATGCCGTAGAGAATGGTGTGGAGATTCTGCTTGACAGTGAGGTAATCAATATTGAGAAAACTGCAGCAGGTTACAGAGTGTACATGCCAGATAAACATATAGATGCAAAATATGTTATAAATTGTGCGGGTTTATATTCTGATAAGATCAATAACATGGTGGCAGCTCCGAGTTTTAAAATATTGCCAAGAAGAGGTCAGTACAACATATTTGATAAAAGTATAGGCAACTTTGTAAACACTGTTGTATTCCAGTGTCCTTCGGATGTTGGCAAAGGGGTTCTAATATCTCCTACGGTCCATGGTAATATTCTCATCGGCCCTGACGCAGAGGATGTAGAAGAGAAGGACGCAGTACAGACTACACTGGAAGGTATCTCATATATATGGAATGCGTCATCCAGATCAGCAGAAGGATTACTGCCCGGGGCAGTGATTACAGCTTTTGCGGGTATCAGAGCAAGATCAGATACAGATGATTTTGTTATAGGTGAATCAAAAGAGGCAAGCGGGTTCATAAATGTCGCAGGGATTGAATCGCCAGGTCTTTCATCTGCCCCAGCAATAGCAGTGTATGTAGCGGACATATTAAAAGAGTTAATGGGTAGAGCTGATGAGAACATGAATTTCAATCCTATTAGGAGAAAAGTTATGAGATTCATGGAGCTTCCGGAAGAGGTGAAAAACAAGCTTATAAAACAGGACCCAAGGTACGGTAGGATCATATGCAGGTGTGAGAGCATAACGGAAGGAGAAATAGTTGATGCAATCCATAGAAAGGTTGGAGCCAGGACTGTAGACGGCGTAAAGAAAAGGGTAAGGCCTGGTACAGGGCGGTGTCAGGGAGGCTTTTGCGGACCGAGGGTTATGGAAATACTGGCAAGAGAATTGAAAATTGATATTAAAGATGTAGTAAAAAACAGTCGGAAATCTTATATTCTGACAGGGGAAACCAAAGACCACTGTTTATATGAAGTTATCAATGAGTTTGCTGCAGCATCAAAAGAAATTTGAGGAGGTGATATAATGCATGAATATGATATTGCAGTCATTGGAGGAGGACCGGCTGGATTGGCAGCTGCCATAGAGGCTAAAAAGAATGGAGCAGACGAAGTATTAATCATTGACAGGGACATAGAACTCGGAGGTATTCTGCAGCAATGCGTACACAATGGTTTTGGGCTTCATATATTCCAGGAAGAATTGACAGGACCGGAATATGCGGAAAGGTTTATCAATGAGCTAAAGGATCTTGGAATAGACTACAAACTTGACACCATGGTATTGGGCATAACTGAAGATAGGATTGTCAGCACAGTCAGCAGCTCGGACGGACTTGTCAGTATCAAGGCAAAGGCAATTGTGATGTCTATGGGATGCAGGGAAAGGTCAAGGGGAGCAATAAATATACCGGGTTCAAGACCAAGCGGTATATTTACCGCTGGTACGGCACAGCGGTTTGTCAACAAAGAAGGCTATATGGTCGGCAGAAAGGTAGTAATACTAGGTTCAGGGGACATTGGCATGATAATGGCCAGGCGGCTCATTCTGGAAGGGGCACAGGTTCAGGTAGTAGCGGAAGTCCTTCCTTATCCGGGTGGACTTATAAGAAATATTGTACAATGTCTCGACGATTATGATATTCCGCTGCTCCTCAGTCATACAATTGTAGATATTAAGGGAAAGGACAGAATTGAGGGAGTCACAATAGCAGAGGTTGATGAAAAGAGAAAACCGGTTAAAGGGACAGAACAGTATTATGAATGTGATACCCTCCTCTTATCAGTGGGTTTGATCCCGGAGAATGAGCTGTCCAAAGGCTTCGGTGTAAAAATAGATCCGGTTACCGGTGGGCCTGTTGTAAATGAATCCATGGAAACAACAGTTGAGGGCGTGTTTGCCTGTGGTAATGTAGTGCATGTCCATGACCTTGTTGATAATGTGACGGAAGAAAGCCGGAAGGCAGGAAGAAATGCTGCCAGGTTTATAAAAGATAAAACAAGTGTTTATGGTCATGTAATAAATACAAAGCCGGGTAAAGGCATTAGATATATAGTGCCACAGATTATAAGAGAGAACAACGTAGAGCACTCAATTGACTTGTATATGCGAGTGGATAGAATATTTAAGAATGAGAAGCTGGTAGTAAGGATCGGTGAAACTGTCATAAAGAAAATAAACAAAGCATACATGCGGCCTGGAGAAATGGAGCACATAAATATTACTGCTGAGGATTTAAAGGCAGGAGATCATTCATTATTAACTGTTGACGTTGAGTGAAAGGGGGTATGAATATGGGTAAGACGGCTATAACATGCACTATCTGCCCGATCGGCTGCACTATGGAAGTAAGCGAGGATAAAAGCAGTACTTCGGGTTATCTTGTTAGGGGCAACAGCTGCAAGAGAGGTGAAGGGTATGGGATTACAGAGGTTACTAATCCCACCAGAATATTAACTTCAACAGTAAAGCTGAAAAATACCAACTTAAAAAGACTGCCAGTCAGGACAGATAAACCAATACCCAAAAAACTGATATTTGCTTGCATGAAAGAAATTAACTCTATAGAAATAGATGCACCCGTTAAGCTCGGAGCTATATTGATTGAAAATATTTTTTCCACAGGGGCAAATGTAATTTCTTCAAGAACCGTTTAGTACGTGAAATGGAGGGTTAAAGGTGAAGAATAATGGTGTTACTAGCTTGAATATTAAATCCAGCATACCAACAAACAAGGACTTCTCAGGATTTGAGAGCTATCACCTGTTTGACAATTTACCTGATGGAGTATGCATAATAAATGAGCGCGGATATATTAAGTATTTCAACAGCAGCTATGAAAGGATAATGAAGGTTGGAAGCCACATCGAAGTTGGGACTAATATATTCATGACTAAAAATGATGATGTAATTTTGACTGCATTTAGAAAGAAAAAATGTATACGCGGCAATCTTGCTTTAAAAAAGGGCGTTGACCCTGTAAGCGTAAGTGCATCTCCAATATATTTTGATGCTGAATTCAAGGGAGTAATAGCAATTTACAGGGAAGAGGATACAAAGGAAAAGCATAGAAAAAGAGAAATTATCGAGCTCAATTTATCTTCTTATAACAATGATTTTGATGGTAGAGGGATGTTTGATGAGGTAGTCGGTGAAAGCAGCTCAATCAAAAAAGTACTTATGATAGCATACAAAGCAGCACAAACTCGTTCCAATGTGCTGATCACGGGAGAAAGCGGCACAGGGAAGGGGTTGATAGCCAAGGGCATACACAATAACAGCAGCAGGGCAAAAGGTCCATATTCAATAGTGAATTGCGGAGCTATACCATCGACGCTTTTGGAATCGGAGCTATTCGGATATGAGCAGGGTGCCTTTACAGGGGCTAATAGAAGGAAGATAGGAAAATTCGAGCAGGCAAATGGCGGAACAATCTTCCTGGATGAGATTGGCGATATGCCGGTGGATATGCAGGTAAAGATTTTGAGAGTCATACAGGATAAAGAATTTGAAAGGATTGGCGGCAATGAAACGATAAAATGTGATGTAAGGATTATCGCTGCAACTCACTGCAACCTTGAAGCACTGATGGAGAAAGGAGCTTTCAGAGAGGACCTGTATTATAGGCTTAATGTCGTGCCTATCTATGTACCGACCTTGAAGGAACGAAGAGAGGATATTTCCATGCTGCTTCAGTATTTTGTAAAAGAAATAAGTTCAAATATGGGAAGGGAAATTAAAGGTATCTCCAAAGAGGCAAACAGCTGTCTGCATAACTACGATTGGCCTGGCAATATAAGAGAATTGGAAAATCTAGTAGAAAGAGTCATTGCCCTGGCTGATGGCGATGAGATAGAAATCAGCAATCTTCCTTCATACATATCTTCACTTTATCAAGTAAACGTATGTACAGACTGCAATGCAACGCTTATTAATATGAATAACGCAGGGAATATAGCTACTTTGGAAGAGTATGAGAAGGAGATAATAAAACAGGCCTTGGTGAAGTATGGGAGTTTCAACGCTGCGGGGAAGGCTTTGGGGATTACGCATAAGACGGTGGCGCTGAAAGCCCGGAGATATGATATTGTTAAATAGAATGTATCGTATTAATCAATTGCAGACACCCTCCGGTTTCAGATTGCAGATTTAAACCGAAGGGTGTTTCATATAGATAGTATACCCCACCCTATAAGTACTATTGAGTTAAAGTTATTTTTATAAGAGAGCATAATAGTAACACTTTTAAGAATAATAGTATAGGGAGGGATATAATTGAAATATAACAATGATATTGTATTGCATAATGGAAACAGGAATATGGTTGAATGTCTTAAAATATCAGCACTATCGACTTACATTGGGGTGCCGGTACATGTACATGCCACAGGGCTGAGAGGGATCGGCAAGACGACGATAATCAGGGCATTTAAGAATGTACTTCCTTACATAGAAAGGATAAAAGACTGTTCTTTTAACTGCAGCCCGGAACATCCGGTATGTAATATGCACCGTGGAATGAGCAAAGAAGGAATAGAATCGCTGGGTAGAGAATATATACCTATGCCTTTTTTGGAAATATCCCATTCAGCAAAACCGGGGACCGTAGCTGGGGGTATAGATCTTAAAAAGCTGATAGACAAGGACAGCCCGGAAGCTGCTTTTTTACTGGGGACAATCCCACGAGCAAACCGGGGTATTATATTTATTGACGAAATCAATCGCCTGGCAGAAACATCAGCTCAGATCACAGATATACTGCTTGATGTAATGGGGACAAAACCGGGAAGGATACAGATTGAAGAGACAGGACTTTCTGATATTGAACTTCCTGTAAGTATATCAATCTGGGCAGCTTCAAATCCTGATGAGGAACCAGGACATATTAAGGATATAAGGAAACAGTTGAGCGATAGGTTTGACTTTGAGGTTAATGTGAAAAGGCCTGAATCGATTGAAGAGATAAAAGAAGTTATCTGTGGACCCGGCCGGTTTTATCTTGATGATCTGGAGCACACTCTGAAAATATTCAGTGAAGAAAAGGTAGGGGAACCGGAAGTCCCTGATGAAATATATTTGCTAATGGCAAAGCTCTATAAAAATTTCAGTATGGAAAGCATAAGACCTATAAAGTCAATTCTGCAAGGAGCAAAAATACTTTCAATGCTTGAGCATAGGAATCGCGTTACGAAAGAAAATGTTGTGAAGGTAATAAGCTATATGTCAAATATAGAGAGTGAATATAAGGAAAAGGCTATTCAATATTTGAAGACCGATTCTGACAACATAAACAATAATCCGGACGGTCTGGATTTACCGCGTGAGGGTTTTATGTCCAGACTGGCAAGTATGTCTAAAAAGAATGCGAAGGGAAAAAGCAGTTCAAACAGCGAATCCCTGGAGGATGCAAGGCCCCTTATAGATATTGATGAAGATAATTGGGTGGTTACAGGAAAGGACATAAGGAAAATTGATACACAATGAGATTTTCTTCAAGAATAAGATAATATCCGAATTAAACAGCCATCGGGGTGTGCGCATTGGGGAAAGCAGCATTGTGAGCACAAAACTCCATCTTTTCAATGTCGGTAAAGGTGAGGTTATAATCATAAAGTCAAAGGATTTGGGGAATAGCCTTTACGGACAGGAAAGCGCAGGCTCATATGTTCATATTGATACTTTTCACAGCGGCGGAAATGTTAATTGCAGTGAAATATTGAAAAGATTGAAAGAATTATTCATTCAAGGTGTGGAAATTGTTGTACAGGATAAAGAGAGTAATGGTGCTATCGCAGGAAACGGCAAGGATCTGTTTTTGCGTAACAGCTTTACAAACAGATCTCATGTTCATATTGCCATAAAGATACGGTCTGACATGTATGGAAAGATAATTCCTGCGGTTTGTACTATAGAAGAGTGTATATTGTCAGAGGGATTAAGTCTTAAAAAAATAAAGAAGTTCAGATGCCGAAGATATCGAATTTTCAGCAGTTTTCTCATATTCAAAAGTCCAAGGGATAAGTTTAGCGGTGAATACTCCGATACTCCAATACGAATGAAAAGAGGAGGCATGGATATCAGCGCTTTGGTCGGAGGAGGCTTATTCAGTAAAAATAATGGTATCGACAAGATAGAAAACACTGATAAAATCCAGAAGGTTATCAGATATCTGAAAAAGAATTCTTGTCTCATAAAAGAAGAAACAGAAGGAGATAAAGATGAGAATAGTAAAATATACATTCCTTATCATAAAGATGACTGGATTGAAAATATAGATATTAGCGGGACAGTAGTTTCTCTGCTCAAAAAGAGATATTGGATAAATCAGGACAGTGAAATTGAGGATAGAGATATAAAAGTATATAGAGGAGCTGTAAAAGATTATAGGAATACCATATTTATAATAGATAACAGCCAGAGTATGAGGGGGGATAATATAGAATCAGTCAAAAGAATGGTGATTGAAATATGCCGTAAGCTGAAAGGAGGGGCTGCAATAGTTACGTTTTCAAGTAAAAATGCATATCTGTACTCAAAGTTTACAAATAACAAAGAGTCTATCAGGAAATTGATAGACAAGATTGAGATTCAGGAGGTTACCCCTCTTGCCCATGGGTTAAATGTTGCGTATGAATATGCAGCCAGAAGCTTAAAGAAGAATATAAATATTGTATTGCTTACTGACGGTGAACCGAATGTACCCTTTAAGAGTGATTGCCCACTGACAGATTGTATTGAGGTTTCCGCTCTTATTAAGAAAAAGGGTTTTAATCTGTGCTGCATTTGCACGACAGATGAAACATCAGCCGTTGATAAGATTATAGAAGCTGCAAAGGGGAAGACATTTAACATCAACAGTTTTAAAATGTGACATTAAAGTGCTTACATGTTCTTTGCATTAAACAAAAGGAGCAGCAGCTTGCTGTATATATCCAATAAGAAGAGAACGTATTAGGTAAGACAAGCTAAATAACTGCTATCTAATATAAATGGGGAGGAATAATAATGATTAGTATGGTCAACATTGTTGTTATAATCATTCTCAGTTACCTTATTGGTTCCATACCTACCAGCATAATTGTATGTAAGATTATAAAAGGAATTGATATTAGAAACTATGGAAGTGGAAATGCTGGAGGCACAAATTCTTTCAGGGTTATGGGCTGGAAGGCCGGAATTTTGGTTGTAGCTGTGGATATTTTTAAAGGCTTTGCTGCAGCAGCATGGGTATCAAGATTAAATATATCCGGAGTTCCTACTGAAAACGGTATACTTGTTCCCATACTTGCGGGTGCTGCTGCTGTATTAGGGCATTGTTTCACTATATTTGCGCATTTTAAAGGCGGAAAAGGAATAGCTACTTCAACAGGGGTGCTGCTTGCATTATTCCCAATCGCACTTTTGGTTTCGGCTGCAGCATTTGCTGCAGTGCTGACCAGCAGTGGCTATGTGTCTCTAAGCTCATTGACGGCAGCTGTTGCCTTTCCCATCGCAATGATTACACTTTATTTATTAAATATGGATAATATCGGACTGGTGGCACTTGTGTTCAGTTTTATTATAGCGGCATTTATATTTTATACACATAGGAGCAATATAAAAAGGCTCATTGCAGGGAAGGAAAGCAGATTTGAAAGAGTTCGTGTCTTTGCTAGAAAGAGTTAATAGAAAGCACTGCATTTACTTGAATAGAACCCTAAAAAACGGACAGTGAAACTAAAAGCCTCCTATTGTAGAATAAAACTATGATAGGAGGTTTTGCTATGGCAGGGAAAAAAGGTATGAAACATTATCCTGGGTGGATGAAATACG
>Ga0196970_1000553_pt1 | contig 41496 bp, 34 predicted proteins | sample S1v_513CmetaG_FD_148672 | JGI IMG/M metagenome (GOLD analysis project Ga0196970, IMG submission 148672) | Soil microbial communities from Anza Borrego desert, Southern California, United States - S1+v_5-13C | ecosystem: Environmental > Terrestrial > Soil > Desert | place: USA: California... | reverse complement strand
CGCGGGTCGAACGGCGCCAGATCCGGTGCCTGCGGCATGGCGGTGGCTTCGCTGGCGGCCGGCTCGTCGTTGCCGCCGCTGCTTTCAACCGTGGCGCTGGCCATCGGGTCGGTGGCGATGCCGGCATCGGCATTGGCCAGCTGGGTGAAGCTGTAGACCCACCAGTCGGGCACGACATGGCGGCGCAGCGTGCGCGCAGGCGGCACCTGGCCCTCGTCGGCCAGCGCCAGGCGCGGCAGCGCGTCCGGCGGCGGAGTGTGGTCGATCAGCACCGAGCCCGCACCGGCAAGCGTCTGCAAGGCCACCGGATCGGCGACCATGGCATGGAGCGCGCTGCGCTCATGCTGGTAGAACGGCCCGGTCGCGATCCACAGGGCGTGCTCGGCGCGGGTCAGGCCGACATACAGCAGACGCGCATCCTCTGCGCGCTGTTCTTCGCGCCACGCCGCCTCGGCCGCGGCCCACGCCGGATCGTCCTTGCCGGTATTCCAGTGCAACTGGCGGCCGCTGCCATCGGCATGCACAACGCAGTGGCGGCCGGGCCCGCGATCGCGGCGGCCGATGCCGACGTACGGCAGGAACACCAGCGGATATTCCAGGCCCTTGCTCTTGTGCAAGGTGACGATCTGCACGCGGCGCGCATCCGATTCCAGGCGCAGCTGCTGTGCCTCGTCGTTGTCGTCGGCATTGGCAATGCGCCGCGCCAGCCAGTCCACCAGTCCGTGCGGGCCGAGCGCGCGCGCGTCGGCTTCCTGCAGCAGTTCGGCCAGCTGCAGGTAGTTGGTGAGGCGGCGCTCGCCATCGGCCAGGGTCAGCAGGCGCTGCCCATGCGCGGCGCCGAGATCGCTGATGAGCGCCAGCGGGCCGCCGTGCTGCCAGCGTTCGCGCCAGTCCAGGGCCTGCTGCTGCCACTGCCGGTGGCGTTCGCCTTCGTGTTCGAGCGCGGCAATGTCGGCGGCATCCTCGCCAATCAGCACGGTGGCCAGTGCCGCGCGCAGCCGCGCGTCGTCGCCCGGATCGAGCAGCGCCTGCAGCAGTGCCTGCAATTCCAGTGCTTCCTCGCTGGCGAACAGGCTGCGCTTGCCCGCGGCCACCGCGGGAATGCCGACCGCGCCCAGCGCCTGCTGGATGCGTCCGGCCTGCTTGTGGTCGCGCACCAGCACGGCGATGTCGCCGGCCTGCACCGGCCGCCCGTTGACGCTGGCGGTACCTGCGCGGCCAGCGCTGAGCCAGCCATGGATGACGGCGACGCAGGCGGCGGTACACATCTCCAGCGAAGGACCGGCATTCCACGGCCTGGGGTTGCCCTTGGCCGGCGGCGGCGGGTCCGGTGCACGCCACAGGGTCAGCGCCGGCGCGATGTCGCCGTTGCGCTGCAGATCGGCATCGGCGCGCTGCGTGCCCGGTTGCACCGGATGGAACACGATCCCCTCCGTACGGAAAGCCTCCGCAGGGCCGGCCTGCGCATACATCGCGGCGATGGCCGCGAGCAGCGCCGGACGCGAACGGAAGTTGTGCGCCAGCGGCGGCGCGGGCTCGGCGCTGCGGGCCGCAGCCAGGTAGGTGCGCACGTCGCCGCCACGGAAGCCGTAGATCGCCTGCTTGGGATCGCCAATCAGCAGCAGTGCCGGCGGTAGTGCGGCGGCGTCGGGCGCAAGGGTGTCGGCGTCCGCCGGCTCGGCGGAACCGAACACGGTCGAGAAGATCGACCACTGGCGGTCGTCGGTGTCCTGGAACTCATCGACCAGGGCAATGGCGTACTGCGCGCGCAGGCGCCGCGCCAGTGTTTCGCCCTGCGGACCCTGCAAGGCGCGCGCGACGCCATCAACCAGATCGTCGTAGGTCTGCACCCGGCGCTGGCGCTTGAGCAACGCCAGCCGCGCAACGGCATCATCGCGCAGCGCATGCAGCAGGCGCACGCGGCACTGCAACTGCCATTGCCGTACCTGCAGGTCGGCGTGCTGCCAGGCCTCCAGGGCGTCGAACAGCGGCGAGCACGGCACTGCGTGATGGTTGCCGTCCTTGCAGAACTCGCGCAGGCGCGCGGGCAGGAGCTTGTCGAGATGGCTGCCATCGTCCAGCACCCAATGCGCCTGCGCGCTGCCCTGCCACAGCTGTTCAAACGCCTTGTCGAAGCTGGGCCGGCGCGCGCGGCGGCCGTCGAACACCTTGTTCTCGAAGGCCACGCCAATCGCCTCGTAGGCGGCGTCGCCATGTTCGCGCAGGGCGGCGACCAGGGCGTGCGCGGCGGCCTGGCGTTGCGGGCGCGGGTCCGGCACGGGCGCGGCAACGGCCGGAAGCAGTTCGGGGTGGCGCACCAGTTCGCGCAGGTCGCTGGCCAATGCTTCGGGTCCGCCCGGCCACAGCGCGAGCAGGTCTTCGGCGGTTTCGGCTTCGGCGGCGCGCTGCCGCCACAGGTCGGCGGCGACTTCGCCGAGCAGTTCACGGTCGTTTGCCAGCAGCTCCGGCGCGGCCAGGGTCTGCCCGCTTTCCAGCGCGTGCTCGCGCAACACGCGCGCGCAGAAACCGTGAATGGTGAAGATGGCGGCGAGGTCGATCTCCTCCACCGCCTGCTGCAGCCGCCGCCGCAGGCTGGCATGGGTTTCGCCGCTGGTGGCCAGGTGTGCCTGCAGCAACGTGGCGGTAAGCACCGCATCAGGCGCGTCGGGCGCTGTTGCGAGGCCGTCGCCCTCGCATTCGCCGAGCAGGCGCACGGCCAGGGCCAGTCGCTCACGGATGCGTCGGCGCAGTTCCTGGGTCGCGGCCTCGGTGAAGGTCACCGCGAGAATCTGGCCGATGCGCAGGCCGCGCTCGACCACCAGTCGCGTGAACAGCGTGGCCAGGGTGAAGGTCTTGCCGGTGCCGGCGCTGGCCTCGATCAGGCGCACGCCCTGCAACGGCAACAACAGATAGGGATCGGACGCGGCGGCCAGGTTCATTCGCCCTCCTCCTGCGCGCCACGCCAGCGCCGCCAGCTGTCGACCAGCTGCGCCGGGTCCAGCGGTGCGTCGGCGGCGCCCTGCGTCAGCAGCGAATACAGCCGCTGGCTGGTGTCGGCGAAGACAAGAAAGTGCTGCGGATCGGCGAACGGGTCGCGGCCGCGGTTGACCAGGCGCTGCGCCGGCGCAGCCGATTCGCTCCAGCCGGCGTCGGCCTGCCATTGCACGGCCGCGTCCTTGATCGCCTTGTCGAGATCGCCCTGGCGCGCGGCCTGATGGAACTTCCAGCTGCTATACGGCGCAAACGCCAGCGGTGCCTGCAAGCCATTGCGGAACAGGCCGAGCAATTCGGCCAGGGCCGCGCGTGCCTGCGCCTGCGGCAAGGGCTCGGCATCCATCGGATGCGGGCCCAAGCCGTCTTCCTGTTCGCAGAAGCGCTGGTACGGCACCGTGTGCCCGGCGGCGCGCAGCAGCAACCACTCCAGGCCGTGGCGAATGGCGGCGCGGCCGCTGGGCGCGCCGACCTGCACGCGGCCGAGCCCGGCCGGATACCAGCCGGTCAGGCGGCCATGCAGGCCGACACCATCGATGTCCATCTGCAGGCGCTGCGATTGCGCCGGCGCGTCGCCATGCCACTGGCGGAATGCGTGTGCGTAGGGCAGCAACTGTTGCAGCCGTTCTTCGAGCAGGCGCCGGCCGAGCGGGCCGGAGGGCAGCAGCGCCCGCGCGCGCAGGCGCTCGTACAGGCCGGCGGTGTCGTCGCTCAGCACGGCGGCGAAGATCTGTTGTTGCAGGTCGTACTGGTCCAGGCCGCGGGCCGGGGCCAGCAAGGGTTCGAGGTCGCTGTCGGTATCGGCTGCGTCAGGCAGGCGCATGCCCAGGCGATGGCGCAGGAACTGCCCCGCCGGATCGCCGAACAGGCGGCGCAGGTCATCGATGGCGAAGTTGCGCGGTAGCGCTTCGGCGTCGACCAGTGTCCCGGCAAGCGCGGGCAGTTCGCCCTGCACCCAAGCTGGCAACGGCCGTCGTTGTCCGCCCAGGCTCTCCACCGCCGGTCGCCATTGCCGGCGATAGCTGAAACGACGCGGCTCGATCACACCCGGCTCCAGGCTGCCCGGATCAGGCGCGCCGAACGCGGCGGCGGCGAACGGTTGCAGCGGATGGCGCACGACCAGATCGGCCGCGGCCGCGCGCGGATCGGCATGGGCCTGCGCTGCGACGCCGAGCAGTTCACTGACCAGCACCGACGGTTCGCGCACGCTGCCATCGCGCGCATCGGCGCCGAGATAGCTCAGGTAGAACACGTCCTGCGCCGAAGCAAACAACTGCAGGAACAGGAATCGGTCATCCTCGCGGGTCGAGCGATCGCCGGCGCGGCGGCGCTCGGTGCCGAGCTCGGCGGTGAGGCGGTTGAGCCCGGCGGCCGGGTCGCGGCGCGGGAAGTCGCCATCGTTCATGCCCAGCAGGCAGATCACGCGGAACGGCAGCAGACGCATTGGCACCATGCGGCCGAAGCTGATGCCGCCGGTCAGCAGCGGGGCGCGGGTATCGGCATCGCCCAGCACCGTGGTGAAGTGCGAGCGCACCACTTCGGCCGGCACCGGCGCGCTGAAGCCGGCGCGCTCGGCGTCGCGCGCGAACTCGTTGATCAACGCGCGCAAGCGTTCCAGCGCGCGCTGGCCGCGCGGCGCCGACGGGTTGGCCGGCAGCAGCACCTCGAGCAGATCGAGCAGGCGCTCGCGCCAGTCCGCTGGCGACATCGCTTCGGCGAGCAACTGTTGCTGGCGTTCGAGTACGCGCAGCAGCCGGATCAAGGTGTCCAGCGCCGCCAGCGCACTGCCTTCGAGGTGGGGCCAGGGCGCCACGCCGTCGATGTCGTCTTCCTCGCCGCTGGCATGGCCCAGCAGCAGGCGGTCCAGGGCGAAGCGCCAGGTGTAGGCGTCATCGGCCGGCGCCTGATGCTGCTGGCGATGGCCGGCATCCAGCCCCCAACGCGCGCCAGCGGCATGCAGCCAGCTGCGCAGGCGATCCAGGCCGGCTTCGTCGAGCCCGGCGGCTTCGGCAATCGGGGCGCTGGCGAGCAGGTCCAGTACTTCATGCAGGCCGAAGCGCGAGATCGGCAGCTCAAGCAGGGCCAGGAAAACTTCGGCCAGCGGTTCGCTGGCCAGCGGGCTGGTATCGGCCAGCGCGTAAGGCAGCGCACCCTCGCCGGCCTGTCCGCCGAATACCGCGCCCAGGTAAGGCACGTAGGGATCGATGTCCGGTGCCAGCACGGCGATCTCGCGCGGTTGCAGGGGCGGGTCGAAGCGCGGGTCTTCGAGCAGGGCGCGCAACTGGTCGTGCAGCACCTGCAATTCGCGCAGGCGGGTGTGGCAGGCATGCACCTGCAGGCTCGGGTCGAGCCGGTCCACCTGCGGGCGCGGCGGCAGGCCGGGTGTCGCGCGGCGGTGGAACAGGTCGCCTTGCAGCCGGCGCAGCAACGGCGGGTCGGCGCTGGCGTTGGCTTCGGGGTCGGCGTAGGCCGGGAAGTCGCCGGCCGGATGCACTACTTCATAGCTGCCCAGCACCGCCACGAAGTCGCGGCCTGCCGCGCCCCAGGCCTGCAGCAGGCGGTTGTCGGCAGCCTCGTCGATACCGGCACGGCGCTGCTCGGCGCGGGTCTGCAGGTCACCCCAGTAGCTGCGGGTCGGGCTGGGCATATAGAAGTGCAGCGTGCCGACCCGGGCCTGGGTGGCGAGCACGCGCAGCACGTCGGGCGAAATATTGAGCGTGGCGAAGGCGAACAGCCGTGGCGGCAGGCCTTGCGGCAGCGCCGGCGACTGCCCGCCAAAGCGGCCGAGGTACTCATGGATGCGCCGCGCACGGTACGAGCGGCCTTCGGCCACGCGCCGCCACAGGATCGCCTGCGGGTCATCGGCATCGGCGCCGGCTTCCCAGCGCAGCAGCCAGTCGCGGCGCCAGGCCTGGTACTTCTCGAACACATCGCCGAGCTCGCCGGCCAGCGCCCAGCGCTTCAGCGGATCGCCGGCAGACAAGTAGCCAGCCAGCGCGCGCATCGGTGCGCGGCCCATCAGCCGTGCGTCCCCCAGCGCTTCATACAGACGCCAGCGCAGGGCCGCGGCATCGAGGTCGTCGGCGCCGCCGCCGACATTGGCGGCCAGCGCGCGCGCGACGAATTCGCCCGGCGTCAGAAATTCCAGGTTGGCCGCAACCCCGTGTTCGGCGGCCAGCGCGGCCTGCAACCAGCGCCGCATCGCCACCTGCGGGATCAGGATGGCATCGGGCGCCAGCAGCGATTGCCCCGGCGCCGGGTGGCGCAGCTGCTCGGCCAGCAATCCGGCCAGCACTTCCAGCGAGTTGGAGTGATAGAGGCGGAAATCGGGAAGCGCGGCCGGCATCCCACCATCTTGCCCGAGCCGCTGGGAGTGGACGATCCCCCCGCTGCGATTGGCCCGCTCCCGGGACAGGCTGTTTCCGAACAATCGTGGCAATGGCCTTTGTGCGGGGCCGCAGCGGATGCGACAATACTGCACGGTCCAGTTCGGTTAAGTTCAGCCGCCGCGACCAATTCTTCGGCGGATTTCCTCTCAAGCGATGTCGGTGAACGATTCCCCTGTCGTCCAGTTGTCTGGTGTGCGCATCGACCGTGGCGGCCGGGCGATCCTGCGCGACGTATCGCTCGAAGTGCCGCGCGGCAGCATCACCGCCGTGCTCGGCCCGTCGGGCAGCGGCAAGTCCACGCTGCTGGCGGCGCTGACCGGTGAACTGCATCCGGTGGCCGGCACGCTGCGCGTGTTCGGCGAGGAAGTGCCGCGGCGTTCGCGCGCGCTGTTGCAGATGCGCCGCAGCATCGGCGTGCTGTTGCAGGGCAATGGCCTGCTCACCGACCTGACCGTGGCCGAGAACGTGGCCCTGCCGCTGCGCACCCACACCCGCCTGCCGCAGCCGGTGCTGCGACGCCTCGTGGAAATGAAGCTGCAGGCGGTGGGCCTGCTGGCCACCGCCGACGCCTGGCCACGCGAGCTTTCCGGCGGCATGGCGCGGCGCGTGGCACTGGCGCGCGCGCTGGCCCTGGACCCGCCACTGATGATCTACGACGAACCACTGACCGGGCTGGACCCGATCGCCAGCGGCGTGATCATGAGCCTGATCCACCGCCTCAACGAAAGCCTCGGCCTGACCAGCATCATCGTCAGCCACCACGTCCACGAAACCCTGCCGATCTGCGACCACGCGGTGGTGATCGCCAACGGCGGCATCGTCTTCTCCGGCACGCCGGCGCAGTTGCAGGAAAGCACCGACCCGCTGGTGCGGCAATTCCTGCACGGCGAACCGGACGGTCCGATTCCTTTCGATGCCCTGCCGCGCACGGCGCAACGGAGCGCCGCCTGATGCCGCTGGTGTCTTCGATCCGCTCGCTCGGCCGCGCCGGGCTGTTTTCGGTCAGCGTGCTGCGGCGTTCGCTGCCCACGCGCGACTTCTTTGCCGAACTCACCCGCGAGATCTACAAGGTGGGCGCGCGCTCGCTGCCGATCATCGCCGTCGGCGGCGCCTTCGTCGGCCTGGTGCTGACCTTGCAGGGCTACCGCACGCTGACCACCTACGGCGCGTCCGATGCGTTGTCGACGCTGCTGGGGTTGTCGCTGTACCGCGAGCTGGCGCCAGTGCTGACCGCGCTGCTGTTCATCGGCCGCGCCGGCAGCTCGATTGCCGCCGAGCTGGGCCTGATGCGCGCCACCGATCAGATCAAGGCGCTGGAACTGATGGCCATCGACCCGGTCGCCAAGGTGGTCGCGCCGCGCTTCTGGGCGGCGGTGCTGACGGTGCCGCTGCTCACCGCGGTGTTCTGCTCGCTGGCGATCAGCGGCGGCTATTTTGAAGCGGTGCACGTGCTGGGGATCGACAACGGCACGTTCTGGTCCGGCCTGCGCGGCAGCGTCGACTTGTGGGACGACTTCGGCGTGGCCCTGCTCAAGTCGGCGGTGTTCGGCGGCACGGCCGCGCTGGTCGCCGCCTATGTCGGCTTCCATGCCGAGCCGACCATCGAGGGCACCTCGGTGGCGACCACCCGCGCGGTGGTCAATGCCTCGCTGCTGGTGCTGATGTTCAACTTCGTCCTCTCCGCGATGCTGTTCCAGTGAGCATGCGGAAGGCTCTAGACCTGTCAGGAATGTAATGGCCATGCGTGGACCAAGACTCGAATTTTCCGTCGGCGCGTTCCTGCTGCTGACCCTGGCCTCGCTGCTGGTGCTGGCGGTGGCTTCGACCAACCAGCGCTTCGGCTTCGGCCGCGGCGAATACCCGCTGGTGGCGCGCTTCACCCAGATCGGCCAGCTGCGGCCGCAGGCGCCGGTGCGCATCGGCGGCGTCAACGTCGGCCGCGTCTCGGACATCAGCCTGGACCCGAAGACCTTCGAGTCGGTGGTGACCCTGGCCATTGACGACCGCTACCAGGACCTGTCGGCCGACACCTCCGCTGGCATCTTTACCAGCGGCCTGCTCGGCGAAAGCTATATCGGCCTGCAGCCGGGCGGCGACCCGGAAACGCTCAAGCCCGGCGGCGAAATCGCCTTCACCCAGCCGGCGGTCGACCTGCTGCAGCTGGTCGGCAAGTACATGTTCAGCGGCGGTGGCGCCGCTGGCGGCGATAACGCTGCGACGCCCGCCGACCCCAACGGCAACCCTGCTTCCACGGAACCGCAACCATGAAGATCCGCCTCCACGCCTCCCTTCTCGCCGCCGCCTTGATCGCCGCCACGCCGGCGCTGGCGCTCGCGCAGGCCGCCCCGGCCGCGGCACCGGCTGTCGCCAGCAACGGCGCCGCCACGCGCACCGTGCTCGACGCCAGCAGCCGCATCCTCGGCACGCTGGCCCAGCGCCGCGCCGAGTTCCGCAAGAACCCCGCGGCCCTGCGCCAGTTCATCGATGGTGAGCTGAACAAGTCCTTCGACCGCGATTACGCCGCGCGCCTGGTGCTCGGCATCCATGCCCGCGGCGCCTCCGATGCCGACGTCAAGCTGTTTGCCGATGCCATGGCCGACAACCTGATGCAGCGCTACGGCGATGCCCTGCTGGAGTTCGAGGGCAAGCCGACCTTCCGCGGCAAGTCCGAAAGCCCGCTGCCGGGCAACCGTGGCGTGACCGTCTCCACCGAGCTGCTGCGCCCGGGCAACGACCCGACCCCGGTCGATTACCTGATGCGTAACGACAACGGCCAGTGGAAGATCTTCGATGTGCGCATCGAGGGCATTTCCTACGTGCAGACCTTCAAGACCCAGTTCGATGCACCGCTGCGGCAGAAGGGCATTGCCGAAGTCGCCAAGGAACTGCGCGACGGTACCCTGCAGGCCGGCAACCAGGCCGGCGGCAAGGCCAGTGGCAAGTAACGCCACCCTGCGCCGCGAAGGCGACGCGCTGGTCATGACCGGCGTGCTCGACCGTGACGCGGTGACCGCGCTGTGGCCACTGGCCAGCAGCTCGCTGGGCGGCATTCGCACACTGGACCTGCGCGCCGTAGAGTGCGTCGACAGCGCCGGCATGGCCCTGCTCGCCGAACTGGCTGGCCGCCTGCGCGCGACCGGCCAGGAGGCCAGCCTGGTGGGCGCGCCCACCGGCCTGACCGAACTGACGGCGGCCTACCGCCTGACCCCGAAACTGTATTTTCTGGCGTCCCCTCCGCCTGCCGCGAGCTGACATGAACGTCCATCGCCTTTCCCTCATCGCCGTTACCGCCCTGCTCGCCGCCTGTGCCGGCCAGGCGCCCAAGTCCGCGCCGCAGGCGGGCACCCCCGTGCCCGCGCAGTCCGCACCGGCCCCGGCCCCCGCACCGGTGGCCGACGCCGCGCCAGCCTCGACCGAGACAGCACCGGCGACGCCGACCGCGCCCAGCCCCACCGACGCGGCGGCCTCCAACGCAGCCGGCAGCACGGGCGCTGCGCCCACCCAGGCCGAAGACGACTTCGCCGCGCTGTACGGCGGTCCCGCGCCGACCGCGCAGGATTCGGCCAGCACGGGTGGCGACGCGGCGGCCAGCAGCACCTACGACCCGTGGGAGCGCTACAACCGCGCCATGCACCGCTTCAACATGGCCATCGACCGCGGTGTCGCGCGGCCGCTCGCCACGGCCTACGTAACGGTGACGCCGCAGCCGGTGCGCCTGGGCGTGAGCAACTTCTTCGAGAACCTGCGCTCGCCGGTGACCATGGTCAACCAGGTGCTGCAGGGCCATCCCGTGCATGCGCTGCAGACCCTGGGCCGTTTTGTCCTCAACTCGACGCTGGGCATCGGCGGCCTGCTTGACCCGGCCAGCGCGGCGAAGATTCCGCGCCGCAGCGAGGACTTCGGACAGACGCTGGGCGTGTGGGGCTGGACCAATTCGCGCTACGTGGAGCTGCCGCTGTTCGGCCCGCGCACGGTGCGCGACACCTTCGGCCTGGCCGGCGACGCGCCGCTGTCGCCGCTGCGCCAGGTGGAAGAGGACACCGTGCGCCTCGGCTTGCAGGGCCTGCAGCTGGTCAACACCCGCGCGCAGCTGCTGGCGGTGGATGCCTTGCGTGACCAGGCGGTGGACGAGTACGCGCTGACCCGCGATGCCTGGTTGCAGCGGCGCAACTACCAGATCCAGCGCGACCGCCGCGGCGACCGCGGCCAGCGCGACGACGAGCGTGACACCACCGTGCCGGTGGACGCGATGCCGATGCCGGACTTCGGCAACTGACCGCGCTCTTCCGCTCGCATCGCCCAGACAAAGGCCCGGTTTCCCGGGCCTTTGTTTTACAGCCGATGCGGGCTCTCAGGCGCCCAGGGCAGCGTCGATGGCGGCGCGCAGCGCGGCATCATCCGGCGCAATGCCCGGCGCGAAGCGGCCGATGACCTCGCCATTGCGGCCGACCAGGAACTTCTCGAAATTCCACAGCACGCCCGGCGCCGGATTCGGCTCGATGCCAAAACCGGCCAGCTGCTCGCGCATCGCCGCATCGCCCACCGCTTCGGGCTGGGCCGCGATCAGCGCGCGATACAACGGGTGGGTGCCGGCACCGGTCACCTCGATCTTGGAAAACATCGGGAAGTTGACATCGTAGGTGAGCTGGCAGAACTGCTGGATCTCCGCATCGCTGCCCGGCTCCTGGCCCTTGAAGTCGTTGGCGGGAAAGCCAAGCACTTCCAGGCCGTCGGCTTGCTTGTCGCGATACAGCTGCTCCAGCCCTTCGTACTGCGGGGTCAGGCCGCACCTGGAGGCGACATTGACCAGCAGCAGCACCTTGCCGCGGTATTCGCCAGGGTGGCCGGCTCGCCATCGATGGTCTTGAGGGGGATGTCGTACAGGGGGGTGCTCATGAAGACTCCTTGATGCCGCCGCTGTGCGGCGGCGTTGGGCGGGAATGGGGTGGGTGAGCGTGCCGGGCCTGGGGCTTGCGGGTTATTCGCCCGGATCGCGGGTTTCGTTACCGCTATCGTCGTCAGGCGCGCCCAGCGCATCGAGTGCGGCGTCTTCGAGCAGCGCGCGCGAATCCTCCACCGACAGCGTTTCCACGCCGCGCAACTTGCGCTCGATGGTGCGGGTCTTGCGGCTGGCATCGCCCAGGCTCTTGCCCACGGTGTGGATCTGCTTCTCGGCCTTTTCCAGGATGCCGGCGAACTTGCCGAACTCGCTCTTCACCGCGCCGAGTAGGCCCCAGACCTCGCTGGAGCGCTTCTCGATGGCCAGGGTGCGAAAGCCCATCTGCAGGCTGTTGAGCAGGGCAGTGACCGTGGTCGGCCCAGCCACGACGACGCGGTGCTCGCGCTGCAGCAGGTCGACCAGCCCGGGACGGCGGATGGTTTCGGCGTACAGGCCCTCGGTGGGCAGGAACATCACTGCGAAGTCGGTGGTGTGCGGCGGCACGATGTACTTGTCGCCCATGGACTTGGCCTGCACGCGGATGGCGCGCTCGAGCTGGCTGCCGGTGGCCAGCACCAGGTCCTGGTCGCCCTGTTCCTGCGCATCGACCAGGCGCTCGTAGTCCTCGCGCGGGAACTTGCAGTCGATCGGCAGCCAGACCGGCACGTCGTCCTGGCCACGGCCGGGCAGGCGCACGGCGAAGTCGACCGCCTCGGCGCTGTCCGGGCGCACGCGCACGCTGCGCGCGTACTGGTCCTGGGTGAGGGTCTGTTCGAGGATGTTGTCGAGCTGGACTTCGCCCCAGCCGCCACGGGTCTTGACGTTGGTCAGCACGCGCTTGAGGTCGCCGACGCCTGTGGCCAGCTGCTGCATTTCGCCCAGGCCGCGCTGCACCTGCTCCAGGCGCTCGGAGACCAGCTTGAACGAGGCATCCAGACGGGTGTTCAAGGTGGTCTGCAGCTTTTCGTCAACGGTGGCGCGCATCTGTTCGAGCTTGCCGGCGTTGTCGGCCTGCAACGCCTGCAGCTGCTGCTCCAGGGTATGGCGCATTTCGCCCAGGCGCTGTTCGTTGCGCTGGGTGAGCTCGGTCAGGCGCAGGCCGAGCTGCTCGGCAAAGCGCTGTTGAATCTGGCCGGCTTCCTCGCGGGCGCGCCGGGCGTCCTCGCCGAGCGCTTCGCGCAGCAGATCCAGACGCTGGTCGGTACGGGTGGACAGGTCGCCCAGCTGGCGGGCGAAGATTTCCAGGCGCGCATCCTGCTGGCGCGCGGCGCCTTCGAGTTGTTCGCGCAGTTCGCCGCGGCCGTGGCGCTGCTCCTCGCGCAAGGCCTGTTCGAGGGGCTGGTGGGTTTGGCGGCGCAACAGCGCGACCAGCTGCAGCACGATGACCGCGCACAGCAGGCCGGCGAGAAGAAGGGTTTCGGCAGACATGCGCACAGTGTAGCCGGCCCGGTCTCAACGGCTGCGGCAGCGGGCTTAAGCTGTGGCCCCACCCCGGAGATGCCCGTCATGCTGGAACTGTTCGGCCAGGCCGCCTCGATCAATGTGCGCAAGGTGCTGTGGACGCTGGACGAACTGGGCCTGGTCTGCCAGCGGCATGATGTTGGCGGCGCCTTCGCCTCGCCCGACACCCCGCAGTTCCGCGCGATGAACCCGAATGCCCAGGTGCCGGTGCTGCGCGATGGCGACCTGGTGCTGTGGGAATCGAACACGATCTGCCGCTATCTCGCCGGCAGGGCCGGCCGCGACGACCTGCTGCCCAGCGCGCCGGCAGCGCGCGCGATGGTCGAACAATGGATGGACTGGCAGGCCACCGACCTCAATACGGCATGGCGCTATGCGTTCATGGCCCGGGTGCGGCACAGCCCGCGCCACGATGACCCTGCTGCCATCGCCGAGAGCGCTGGCAGCTGGAACCGGCTCATGGGCATCCTCGACGGGCAACTGGCGCGCACCGGCGCGCATGTGGCCGGGCGCGATTTCACCCTCGCCGACATCGTCATCGGCCTGTCGGTGCAGCGCTGGCTGCACACGCCAATCGAGCGTCCGTCGCTGTCGGCGGTCATGGCGTACTACGCCAGACTGCAGCAGCGCCCGGCGTTCGTCCGGCATGGCGCCAACGGCTTGCCCTGAGCCAGCAGGGCGACGCCAGGCTCGCCATTGCCCGGCGCGGTACCGGACAATGGCGCCCCTTTTCAAAGCAGGTTCGACGGGCATGTCGTGGATGGGCATCCAGGATGTAGGGGCCTTCGTGGTGACGGTGCTGGTGTTCCTGGCGCTGCCCGGCCCCGGCACCTTCACCCTGCTCACCGCCAGTGGCCGCAGTGGCATCCGCGGCGGCTACACCGCGCTGGCCGGCTTGCTGCTCGGCGATCAGGTGCTGATGTGGCTGGCGGTGGCCGGCGTGGCCGCACTGCTGCAGGCCAACCCTTTGTTGTTCCGCGGGGTGCAGTATCTGGGCGCGGCGTATCTGGTCTGGATCGGCATCGGCCTGCTGCGTGCGCCGAAGGCGGGCGGCGGTGGCCTGGTCAAGCTGCGGCCCGGCCATTACTTCCGCCAGGGCGTGCTGGTCAGCCTGCTCAATCCCAAGGCGATCATCTTCTACATGGCGTTCTTCCCGCTGTTCATCGACCCGGCGCGGCATCAGGGCATGGCGACCTTCGCGACGCTGGCTGCGCTGGTCGCGGTGCTGAGCGTGGCGTACTGCTCGCTGCTGATCCTGATCGGCCACGGCCTGGCGCGCCGCCTGCACCAGCATCCGCGGGTGGGCGGGTGGCTACGGCGCGTCGCCGGCCTCGGGCTGATCGGGTTTGGCGTGCGCCTAGGCGTGACCTGAGCTGACGCAGGCGCAAAGATGGGGGGCCGTCCCCCACGAACGGCCCCCCGGTGGCCCGGCTTGCACCGGGCCTGGACAGCCTGCATGGCGTCGTCATGCAGCTTCCTCACTGTAGGACCGGCTGCGGGCGGCAGATATACGACTGATCCAACGAATAGGCGGATTGTGGGCGGGCGCGCCAGCGCACCCGCGACAGCCGCGGCGGCGCGGCCTGGCTTATCAGCGGTACTAACGGGCGTGGCATTGCTGCACCGCGTTCGGCGACACTCGCGCTTTCCTTTACGCACCCATGAGGTCCGCATGCAGTCCTGGCTCCGGCGCAAGCCCCTGGATATGGTCACCGTCCACGAGGAGGGGCGACGCCTGGTGCCCACGCTGAGCTGGCCGCACCTGGTCGCGCTGGGCATCGGCGCCATCGTTGGCACCGGCATCTACACGCTGATCGGTGTGGGCGCCGACAAGGCCGGCCCGGCCGTGCTGCTGTCCTTCGTCGCCGCCGGCCTGGTCTGCGCCTGCGCCGCGCTGGCCTATGCCGAGATGGCGACGATGATGCCGGCCGCTGGCAGCGCGTATACCTACAGCTACGCGGCGCTGGGCGAAACCATTGCCTGGGTGGTGGGCTGGAGCCTGATCCTGGAGTACTCGCTGGTGGTCAGCACGGTGGCGGTGGGCTGGTCCGGCTACTTCGTCGGCTTCCTGCAATGGGTACAGCAGCAGACCGGATGGAACGTGACCCTGCCAGCCGCGCTGGCAGCGGGCCCGCATGCCGGCGGCATCATCAACCTGCCGGCGGTGCTGATCACCTTCGTGGTGGCCGGTGCGCTGATCAGCGGCACGCGCGAGAGCGCGACGATCAACGCGGTGCTGGTGGTGTTCAAGCTGATCGCGCTGGGCATCTTCGTCGCCGTGGCGCTGCCGGCCTTCAATGCGGACAACCTGCACCCGTTCATGCCCTACGGCTTCTCCAAGACGGTGGATGCGCAGGGCGTGGAGCGCGGGGTGATGGCGGCGGCGGCGATCATCTTCTTCGCCTTCTATGGCTTCGATGCGATTTCCACGGCCGCCGAGGAAACCAAGAACCCCGGGCGCGACCTGTCCATCGGCATCGTCGGCTCGATGATCGGCTGCACGCTGATCTACGTGCTGGTGGCGCTGGCGGCGGTGGGCGCGCTGAGCTTCACCGTGTTCGGCAAGAGCGCCGAGCCGCTGGCGCTGATCATGCGCGAGCTGGGCCATGGCACCGCGGCGCTGGTGATCGGCATCGTGGCGATCATTGCGCTGCCGACGGTGCTGCTGGCGTTCTTCTACGGCCAGAGCCGCATCTTCTTCGTGATGTCGCGCGATGGCCTGCTGCCGCGCGGCCTGTCGAAGGTCAATGCGCGCGGTACGCCGGTGACCATCACCCTGTTCACCGCGGTGCTGGTGGCGGCACTGGCCGGCGTGGCCCGGCTGGACGAGATCGCCGCGCTGGCCAATGCCGGCACCCTGGCCGCATTCACCGCGGTGGCGGTGTGCCTGCTGGTGCTGCGCAAACGTGAGCCGGGCCGCGAACGCAAGTTCCGCACGCCGATGGCGTGGCTGGTCGGGCCGCTGGCGATTGTTGGATGCCTGTATCTGTTCTGGAGCCTGCCGACGCGCACGCAGGTGTGGTTCTCGGTATGGAACCTGTTGGGCTGGGCGATCCTGATCGGATACAGCCGCAAGAAGTCGATGCTGGCGCAGTCGGGCGTCATGGATGGTTTCAACGCCTACCTCGGCGGCGCGAAGGGCTTGTTGGCAACCTGGTGGGTGTGGGGCGTCCTTCCCGCTGCCGCGGCGAATGTGGTGCTCAGCTGCCTTGGCATGATGGGTGCGCGCACCCTATGGATCGTGGTGTGCGTGTTGTGGATAGGCCATCTGATCGCCTGGGTTCCGGCCATGTGGAACGCGGCACGGGCGTATCACGGCAATGCGGCGTGGGCGAACCTCGGCAGGCTCGCTGCGGTTCTGGCTGCCATCTCCATTCCGGTTCTGCTGCTGCTGTTGATCACGATGGGCGCGCGCCACTGATCCTCGGTTGCTGAGCGCTCCGGCAGATCTGGTCAGGGCGCCGGCCGCTTGTCATGGCCGGCCGCATACGCCTCGGCCTGCCGCAGCACGCGCATCACGTTGCCGCCCCAGATGCCGGCGATCTGCTGCTCGCTGTAGCCACGGCGCAGCAGCCAGGCGGTGATCTTCGGCAGCTGGGTGACATCCTCCATGCCCTGCAGGCCGCCGCCGCCGTCCCAGTCCATGCCGATGCCGGTGTGTTCGGGGCCGGCGACGTCGAGGATTTGGCCCAGGTGCGCGAAGAAGTCATCCAGCGTGCCCTGCCTGATCGGGTAGCGCGCGTCGATCTGCTGCATCGCCACGGCATATTCCCGCGCCTGCGCCATGCTCATCGCGTCGTAGTCGCCAAAGCGCGCCTCCAGCGCCTTCTCCGCCTCGACGCGTTCGGGCGACTTGGGAATGCTGGTGAGGTAGCCGCCATAGGCATTGACCTGGATCACGCCGCCCTTGGCTGCGAGCTTGCGCAGGCGCGCGTCATCGAGATTGCGCGGATGGTCGAACACCGCGCGCGAGGCGCTGTGCGAGAGCACGAAGGGCACCTTGGAAGCATCGATCAGGTCGTCGAATACCGCGTCGGAGGCATGCGACTGGTCGATGAGGATACCCAGGCGATTGGCCTCGGCCACCAGTTGCCGGCCGGCCGGGCTGAGCCCATGCCATTCAGGACCCTTGGGGTCGGTGGCCGAATCGGCGAACTCGTTGTTGAGGAAATGCGCCAGGCTGAGCATGCGCAGGCCGGCATGCTGGTAGAAGCTCAGCAGCGTGGGGTCGGCCACCAGCGGGCTGGCGTTCTCCATGCTGATGAAGACCACGCGGCGGCCGCTGGCCTTGATCCGCTCGGCGTCATCGGCGGTGCGCGCCAGGGCGAAGCGGTCCGGGTGCGCGGCGAGCATCTCGCGGATTTCCAGCAGGCGCTGCAGCCCGGCGTCGCGATCGCGCAGGTGGGCGGCGGCGCTGCGGTCGCCCTGCCCGGTGTAGATGGCCCAGAAGCCGCCATCGAGCGCGCCTTCGACCATGCGCGGGTAGTCCACTTCCGATACCGCGCTGCCAGCATGCCGCTGCAGGATGTCGAAGCCATCGCGGGCCAGGTTGGCCGGCGTGTCGAGGTGGGTGTCGAGGGTCAGCACGCGCTGCTGCACGGCCTTGGCACGGGCCAGCTCGGCGGCGCTGAAATCAACGGCGGCCGCCACCGGCGACCAGGCAAGCAACAGCGAGACGAGCAAAGGCAGGGTGCGGCGCGTCATGGAGTCTGGCCAGGGAATGGAAACCGCACCCTAGCGCCGACGCCCGCGCCGGTACAGTGACTTCAGTCCAGCACCCGGCAGAACACAGCCTTCAGGTAGCGCGATTCCTGCACATGGGCCATGAAGGGATGATCCGGGCCGGCACCGGCGACCTTGAGGATCTGGATGGTGCGGCCGGAATAGAACGCCGCGCGGCGCAGCATGTCCAGGAACTCCTGCTCCGATACCAGGCCGGTGCAGGAGAAGGTGGCAAACAGTCCGCCCGGCTTGACCACGCCCAGGGCGAGCTTGTTCATGTCCAGGTATTTCTTCAGCGCGGTAATGACCTGGTCGCGGTCGCGGGTCATCTTCGCCGGGTCCAGGATCACCACGTCGAACTGCTCGCCGCGGTTGGCGGCATCGCGCAGCCACGGGAAGATGTCGGCCTGCACGAACTTCGGCCGCACGTTGTTGAGCTTGGCATTGCCCTTGGCGATGGCAATGACGTCCTCGTCGATGTCCACGCCCAGCACTTCGCTGGCGCCGCGCGCGGCCGCGTACACGGCAAAGCCGCCGGTGTTGCAGCACAGGTCGAGCACGCTCTTGCCGGCCACCTGCTGGCTCAGCCACTGCCGGTTCTCGCGCTGGTCGGCGAAAAAGCCGGTCTTGTGCGCGCCGGCCGGGTCGGCGCGGAAGCGGATGCCGTGCTCGGTGATGACCGCCGCCTCGGTGCCGGCCGTGTTGTGGAAGTCGAAGCTCTCCTGCTTCTGCACGTGTTCGTCAGCGAAGCTGTGGAAGCGGCAGCCGGGGAACTGCTCACGCAGCGCCTCGTAGATCCATTCGCGGTGGCGGAACATGCCAGCGGCGAAGAATTCGACCACCACCAGGTCGCCGTAGCGGTCCACGACCAGGCCGGACAGGCCGTCACCTTCGCTGTGGACCACGCGCCAGGCATCGGAGACCTCGTCCAGACGCAACACGTCGCGGCGCAGGGCCACCGCCTCGGCGATCTTGCGCGAGAACCAGCCCGCGTCCACCGGAATGTCCGGGTGGGTCTCCAGGATGCGCACGGCGATGCGCGAATGGCCGTTGTAGAAGCCACGGCCGATCCATTCCCCGTCCACGCCCACCACCTCGACCACGGTGCCGGGCTTGGGCCGCACGGCCGGCTTCTCCACCAGCTTCTGGAAAATCCACGGATGGCTGGAGCGCCAGGCGTTCTTGAGGCGTACGACGGGGTTGGGGGTATTCATTGCCCTATTGTAACGGCGGTTTGACGGGCTCCCCGGCTACCGGCAGAATGCCCAGCAAGAAGGGGAGTAGCTCCCAAACGTTGTCGCCGTCAATTCGAGTCCAGGCCCTTGGCCGACTCCGGTGCAACGGCAGCCGGTCCGCCGGCTGTGAGCGAGACCTTCGCCGCGATGGCGAAGGTCCGTGTTCCCGGAAGATTCCGTGTGCAGCGCCTCTTCCATCCCGGTTTGAAGCGTTTTTCACTTCTCAACGGGACTTCACATGCACACCATTGGCAACCCCTGGCTCTGGAGCGGCTTTGCGATCGTCGTGATCGCCGCGCTCCTGGTCGACCTCGTTCTCATGCGTCACGGCGGCCCGCACAAGGTCACCTTCAAGGAAGCCCTGTGGTGGAGCCTGGGCTGGATCGCCCTGGCCCTGGCCTTCAACGGCGGCCTGTGGTGGTACCTGCACGAAACCGCCGGCAGTGTGCTGGCCAACCGCATCGGCCTGGAATTCCTCACCGGCTACCTGGTGGAGAAGTCGCTGGCGGTGGACAACATCTTCGTCTTCCTGATGGTGATGAACTACTTCGCCGTGCCCGAGGAACAGCGCCAGCGCGTGCTGGTGATCGGCGTGCTCGGCGCGATCGTGCTGCGCGCGCTGATGATCTTTGCCGGCGCGGTGCTGCTGACCAAGTTCCACTGGCTGCTGTATGTGTTCGGCGCGTTCCTGCTGCTGACCGGCATCAAGATGTGGTTCTCCGCGGGCAAGGAACCGGACCTGGAGGCCAACCCGGTGCTGCGCTGGATGCGCAACCACCTGCGCATCAGCCCGCAGTACAACGGCAACCGGCTGATGCTGGAGAAGGACGGCGTGCGCTGGTTCACCCCGCTGTTCGTGGTGCTGATCCTGATCGCGGTGACCGACGTGATCTTCGCGGTGGACAGCATCCCGGCGATATTCGCCATCACCACCGACCCGTTCATCGTGCTGACCTCCAACGTGTTCGCGGTGCTGGGCCTGCGCGCGATGTTCTTCCTGCTGGCCGGCATGGCCGACCGCTTCCACCTGCTGCCTTACGGCCTGGCCGTGGTGCTGGTCTTCATTGGCCTGAAGATGCTGGCCATCGACCTGGTGAAGCTGCCGATCTGGGTGTCGCTGGGTGCGGTGGTGCTGATCATCGGCACGACCGTGGTGCTGAGCCTGCGCCGCCCGGCCAGGCCGCACGCCTGATGAGTTGCGGGCGCGGCGGGATTGTCCCGCCGCGCCTTTCCATTCTCCCGCGCGTCGGGGTCTTGCAAACGCCTGGCGCGCCGCCATTGGCAATGCATGGACACTTCCGCTACCCGTGCCGGCCACGCGCCGGGCGACCCCGCCGGCCCGACGCCTGACGCACGCGCCGAGCGCGGCCGTGTGCTGTGGGCCTTCAACCTCAGCTTCGGCGCGCTACTGGTCATGGTGGCCGTGTTTGCCAGCCAGGCCGGCTTCGACTGGCGGCCCTGGTCGGTGCGGCCGCAGGAATGGCAGGGGCTGTGGGGCGTGCTGACCGCGCCGTTGCTGCACGGCTCGCTGGAACACCTGGGCGCCAATGCCTTTGCCCTGCTCATCCTCGGCACGCTGGCCGGCAGCGTTTATCCGCGCGCCACGCTGCGCACGCTGCCACTGATGTGGCTGGGCTCGGGCCTGGGTGCATGGTGGCTGGGCGACGTGGGCACGTATCACATCGGCGCCAGTGGCGTGACCCATGGGCTGATGTTCCTGCTGTTCGTGCTCGGGCTGATTCGCCGCGACCGCGCGGCCATTGCCACCAGCATGATCGCCTTCCTGTTCTATGGCGGGATGCTGCTGGCGATCCTGCCGCGCGAGCCGGGCATCTCCTGGCAGTCGCACATGGGCGGCGCGCTGGCCGGCGTGCTAGGCGCGCTGCTGTTCCGCCATCTCGACCCGCTGCCGCCGCGCAAGCGCTACAGCTGGGAGGACGAGGAAGACCAGGACATGGAAGCCGTGAACGGCATGGACGATGAGCACGGCCTGGAACCGCCGCGGCCGGCGCAGGTGCCGGTGCTGTGGGAACGCGACAGCGGGCGCGATGCGGTGGTCGTGCCACTGCGCCCACGCCGGCCGGAGCAATGAATGCGCATTGCGCCTTTGCGTTGAGCGCCGGGAAGGCTTAGAACAGGTGACCCGTCAGCGCTTCGCAAGGAATGCCGATGCAACCGCAATTCAGCGTTTTCGCCCATGTGGCCAGGCCGGTGACCGAGGTCTACGAGGCCGTCGCCGATCCCGCGCAGTTGTCGCGCTACTTCACCACCGGCGGCGCGCGCGGCTGGCTGGAAACCGGCACGACCGTGCATTGGGACTTCGCCGACTTCCCGGGTGAATTCCCGGTGGAAGTGGTCGAAGCCACGCCGCCACACCGCATCGTGCTGCGCTGGGCATCCAACGAGGCACCGACCGCGGGCGAGCCGCAACGGCTGACCACGGTGACGTTCGATTTTTCCGCGACCGAAGACGGGCGTACCCGCGTCGAGATCAACGAGGAAGGCTGGCGCGACGACGAGGCCGGCCTGCAAGCGTCCTACGGCAACTGCATGGGCTGGTCGCAGATGCTGTGCGCGCTGAAAGCCTGGCTGGAGCACGGGATCAACCTGCGCGAGGGCATGTACGTCTGAGCCGGTTGCTTGTGCTTCACGGCGGCGGCAGGTCCACCGCGCGCCGCCCAAGCGCGGGATCGTCGGTGAAGAACGCATCGATGCCCAGGCGCAGATAGGCGCGGATTTCCGCTATCGAACCGGCCTCGTTGCGCGCTTCGGCGGCGCCATCGCGAAACTGCGGGGCGAGGAAGCGGTTCTCCGGCCGGAACGTGTAGGGCTGCACTTCAAGGCCAGCGGCGTGCGCGTCGCGCAGCAGCGAGGTCGGCCTGGCGAGGCGGCCGTCCGCATCAAGCGGGATCAGGCTGCGGAGGTCCGGGCCGATCGCATCGGCATAGCTGGCGATCTCGCGCAGGCCAGCGGGCGTGGTCAGGTCGGCATAGCGCCGGCCATGCGTTTCGCCAGGCAGCAGCTGTTGCGCCGGGCCCAGCAGTTGCAGCAGGCGGATATGCGAGTCGCGGCCGAGCCGCTGCCGCAGCGTGCGCAGGGTGCCGGCCTCGAATGACTGGATCACCACCCGCGCGCGCTGCGTGTACGGGTGTGCCTGCAAGGCGCTAAGCAAGGTCTCTTCCATCGGCAGGCCCAGGCCGCGGAAATAGGACGGATGCTTGAGCTCGGGTACCAGACCGATCGGCCGTCCGCGGCGGGTCGCTTCGGCGGCGGTGAAGGCAATGATCTCGTCGAGCGTCAGCACCGCGAACTGCCCGTCCCAACGCGTGCCGCGCAGCTGCGGCAGGCGTTCGCGCGCGCGCAGGGTCTTCAGTTCGGCGAGGCTGAAGTCCTCGCTGAACCAGCCTTCGATCGACTCGCCGTCTATGATCTTGCGGGTGCGCCGCGCGGCGAACTCGGGGTGGCGGGCGACATCGGTGGTGCCACCAATCTCGTTCTCGTGGCGGGCCACCAGCACGCCGTCGCGGGTGGACACCAGATCCGGCTCGATGAAATCCGCGCCATCGGCAATCGCCTGCGCATAGGCGGCCAGCGTATGTTCGGGGCGCAATGCGCTGGCGCCGCGGTGCGCGTAGACCAGCGCCTTGCGTGGCGGTATCGGCTGCGCGGTCTGTGCGCTTGCGGTATCCGGATGTGTCATCAGGGCCAGGGCGAGCAGGAAGACGCGTGCGCTCATGCTGCGGTCCTCAGAAGCGCGCGTCCAGGGTCAGGAACATCTGCCGTGGCGCGCTGGCATGAAAGGCCAGTTGGCGCCCGGCCGGGTCGCTGTTGGTGAACGCCCCCAGGTCGGCGGCGTAGCGCTTGTTCGTCAGGTTGGTCATGTTCATCGATACCTTGAGGTCGCTCACGAAGCCGACCTGGCCAAAGCGGTAGCCAGCACCCAGGTCGAAGGTGGTATAGCCGCCAAAGCCCTGGTCGTTGGTGTAGGTGTAATAGCGCTGGCCGGTGTACTTGGCGCGCAGGCTGGCTTCCCAGCCTTGCCACTGCCAGCTCAGTTCGCTGGCAAACATGCGTTCGGGAATGCCGACCACCCGGCGCCCGGCAATCGGCACGCTGGCGCCGCCCTGCTGGTAGTCGTCCTGGTAGGTGCTGTCGTTGATGGACAACGCGTTGTACCACTGGAAATGGCGGCTGGGCCGCCAGATCAAGGTCGCTTCGCCACCCTGGCTTCGTACCGAGCCGACGTTGTAGTAGCGGGTGATGCAACCGGGCGTACCGACCAGGATGCTGCTGCAGGGGTTTAGCGACAGCAGGCGGTTGTCGAACATCGTGCGGTACAGCGCCAGCGAAGCCTGGAAGGCGCCGCTGCCGTAGCGCCAGCCGCCTTCAAAAGTGCGCGAGGTCTCCGGCTTGAGGTTGCCGCGGCTGGCATCGAACGAGGCCTGCGACACCGAGAGCGGCCCGGTGGTGAACGCCGCCAGGTTCTTCGCGTACGACAGGAACAGCTCCTGGCCGCCGCCGAGCTGCCAACCCAGCCCGAGCTGCGGCAGCAACGCCTTGCGCGCTTCGATGCGGCCATTGGCATACGGGCTTTCCACGTTCGAGGCCGATACCGCGCGCATCGTCGTGCGTGGGCTTTTCACGCCGATATCGACAGCCAGGCGCTCGTCGAACAGGTGGAAGCTGTCTTGCAGGTAGAACTGGCGGGTGACGATACGGTACTGCTGGCGGAACAGCCGCCGGTCAGGATTGCGCAGGTATTTGTCATCGTTCACCGGGCCGTCGATCCAGTAGAAGTTTCGTTCTATGTCGTGGTCATTGTTTTCGTACCACAGGCCGGCTTCGAGCTGATGACCGCGCACTTCCCAGGTCGCCGAGCCCAGTACGCCGCTGCGGTCGATGGCGTAGTTGGTGCTGCGGATCGAAATGGGCAATGCCTGCGCCGTGCCCGGATGCGAGGCCTGGCCCGGCGCCCACCAGTGGCCCTGGCCCTGATTGCGATGGCGGTAGACCTGGCCGCGCAGGCTCAGGGTGTCGCTGGCGCGCCAGTCGGCGGACAAGGCATAGAGGTCGTCCTTGCGCAGTGCGCGGCTCTGGTAATACGCGTCATCGATGTTGTCCACGCCTCCGCTGAAACCGCAGCGGCTGGCGTCGTAGGTTGCCTTGGCGCAGTAAGCGGCGGCCAGTGCGCGATTCCAGTCCGGCGCGTAGAGGTTCCAGTCCCAGCCCAGACCGCGTTGCATGCCGCTTTTGGACAGATAGGCGTAATCCGCCTGCGAGGTACGCGAGGTGTTGACGTAGGCGCTGAGCTTGAGCGCGTCGTTCTGGTACACCGCCTTGGCGTTGAACTGGCGCGTGGTGGTCGGGCTGCGCGGCGGCGCCCACATGTCGCCCTCGAAGTTGAGGCCGGAGACGTAGGCGGAGAAGCCGTTGTGCTCGCCGCTATCCAGGCGCAGATAGCTGCGCCGCGTACTGGCGCTGCCCATGGTCTGGGCGAAGCGGCCACCGGCTTGGCTGGACGGATCGTCCGACCAGTACTGCACGGTGCCGCCGAGGTTGCTGGTGGAAGCGGTGCCGACGTTGCCCATGCCCACGGCCAGTTCGGCGCCGCCGAAGTTCTCGGCAATCAATGCACGCGAGATGTTCAGACCGTTGAAGGCGCCGTAGGCGTTGTTGCCCAGCGGCAGGCCATCGAGCGTATAGCCGAGCTGGGTAGTGCCAAATCCGCGCAGGCTGATGGCCTGCGATTCCTCGTTTGCGCCAAAGGCATCGTTGCCCTGCACGCTGACGCCGGGCATGCGATTGAGAATTTTCTGTGGGCTGGTGCCGGCGGGCAGCACCGCCTGGTCCTGCGGGGTGATGCGCTGCACCTGCCGCGTCTGGCCCTGGCCGATCACCGAGATCGCATCGAGTTGCTGGACTTGTGGGGCCGGTTCGGCGGCGTCGGCCAGGCAGGGTGGCGTGGCGATGGCGAGGAGCAGCAGGCGATGTGGGTTCATGGCATCCAGCGGGTCGGAGAGCTCCCGGCACGCTAGGGATGGGATCTTGCTTGGGGACGACAGCGTGGTGACGCCGAAGTTTCGATGTGACCGATGCATGTTCCGCGAGTGTCGGCCGGTGACGTGCGTACCACCGTTTGGTATTTGCTGCGCAGAGCCGGATCGATTGCCATGTGGTTGCACATGGTTACGAGTATGGGTGGCTCCTTCCGGCGTCTTGGATTAGTCCGATATGGATGCAGATTCATCTGCCACCGGACCATGTGCTGTTCGGGGCAGCGCACCCGGCGCCTCTTTCCCAGTGCCGGCCTGATAAAGTGCCAGCCCATGGCTGACGCGATTCAACCTCTGCCCGGTGAGTTCCTGCTCTACGAGACCGACGACGGGCGCACCCGTGTCGAATGCCGCTTCGTGGTCGATACGCTGTGGCTGCCACAGGCGGGCATGGCCGAGTTGTTCCAGACCAGCAAGCAGAATGTCGCCAAACACCTGAAGGCGATTTTCGCTGAGGGAGAGCTGCGACCGGAGGCAGTCGTCAACCATTGGTTGACAACTGCCTCTGACGGCAAGAAGTACCGGGTCGCCCACTACAACCTGGAGGCTATCCTGGCCGTCGGCTACCGGGTGCGTTCACCACGCGGCACGCAGTTCCGCCGTTGGGCCACGGAGCTCTGGCCGAGTACCTGGTCAAGGGTTTCACTCTGGACGACGTCCGTCTGAAGAACCCACCAGCCGCAGGTTCTGGCTTTCCCGACCGTTTCGACGAGCTGCTCGAACGCATCCGCGACATACGGGCCAGCGAGCGTCGGATGTACCTGCGGGTGCGTGAGATTTTCTCGATGGCGGCGGACTACTCGCCCACATTGCCGGAGACAACGCAGTTCTTTCGTTTCATCCAGAACAAGCTTCATTTCGCTGTCACCGGAAGGACCGCCGCTGAACTGATTGCTGAGCGTGCCGATAGCTGCCGCCCCAACATGGGGCTGACCAGCTGGAAGTCCGGTAGCGTACAAAAGGCGGATGTAACTGTTGCCAAGAACTACCTCCGGGATTCGGAGATCGCCGAACTCAATCGCATTGTCACCATGTGGCTAGATTTTGCGGAGGATCAGGCCCGCCGCCGCAAGGAGGTGTTTCTGAAGGACTGGGCAGAACGACTCGACGCCTTCCTTACCTTCAATGAGCGCGATGTGCTTACCGGTGGAGGCCGCATTTCAAAGAAGCAGGCCGACGCCCACGCTGAAAGCCAGTACGATCAGTTCGCTGCCCAGCGCCGCGCGCTATTGGAGGCTGAGGGAGCAACTACCAATCTGCGCGCGCTAGAGGATGCCGCCAAGCTGTTGGCCGGACCCGAGAAACCCGGCAAGAAGCGGGACTGAAGCAAGAACTAGTGGCCCCCTGGGCGCCAGGATCACTTCCCGATACAGAAACTCGAAAAGATCCGCCCCAGCAGATCATCCGCGGTCATGCGCCCGGTGATCTCACCCAGCGCATCGTGCGCCAGCCGCAGTTCTTCCGCGGCCAGTTCGAGCTGTTCGTGTCCAAGCTGCGCGGCAGCATCATCCAGATGCGCTGCCGCGCGCGCCAGCGCATCCACATGGCGACCGCGCGCGGAGAACTCGCCTTCCACCGACTCGCTGGCATCCAGGCCCGCGAGCTGAGCCAATCGCGCATGCAGCGCCGGCAGTCCTTCGCCGGTGACGGCCGACACCGCGATGGCATCGTCGTCCAGGACTTCCGGCGCGGCCAGCAGGTCGGACTTGTTGTGGATCCACAACCGCCGCGGGACAGCTGCGAGATCCTCGCCGAGCGCGGCGCGACCGCTTTCGGGGTCGCGTGCGTCGATCACCACCAGGGCCAGGTCGGCGCGCTGCAGTTCGGCGCGCGCGCGGCGCATGCCTTCGCGTTCGATGGCATCGCCGCTCTCGCGCAGGCCGGCGGTGTCCACCAATGTCAATTCAAAGCCGTCGAGGCGAATGGTTTCGCGCAGCGTGTCACGCGTGGTGCCCGCCACGTCCGTCACGATCGCGCGTTCACTACCGGCCAAGGCGTTGAGCAGCGAACTCTTGCCGGCATTCGGCGGGCCGACCAGCACCGCGTGCAAGCCATCGCGCAAACGGCGGCCGCGTTCGGCATCGTTGCGCAAGGCCGAGAGCGCGGCGCGCACCTCGGTCAGACCGGCGCGAACCTGTTCGCCGCCTAGCGTGTCGATGGGTTCGTCGGCAAAGTCGATCGCCGCCTCCACGTGGATGCGCAGCCTGACCAATTGCTCACCCAGGGCTTCGACGCGACGCGAAAACACCCCGTCCAATGAACGGCGCGCGGCGCGCGCGGCGCGTTCGTCACCAGCCGCGATCAGATCGGCGATGGCTTCGGCCTGGGCCAGGTCGAATTTTCCATTGAGGAACGCGCGCTCGCTGAACTCGCCGGGCCGCGCCTGACGCGCGCCCAGCGCCAGACAGCGCGCAAGCAGCTGCCGCAGAACCACCGGGCTGCCGTGGCCTTGCAGTTCGAGCACATCTTCACCGGTGAAGCTGTTCGGCCCGGGAAACCACAGGGCCAGGCCATCGTCGATGACCTGCTGTTGGCCATCGCGGAAACGCGCGTAATGCGCATGCCGCGGCCGCAACGCGGGCACCCCGAGGCCCTTGGCAATCGCGCCGGCCTGCGGGCCGGACACACGCAGCACACCGACGCCGCCGGCCCCGGCAGCCGTTGCGATGGCAACGATGGTGTCGTGCTGGGTCATGGATGGCTCGCGCGCGGTGCGCCAGTGTAAGCCCGGATGCGACAAGGCCCGCCAGTGGCGGGCCTTGTCGGAGGAAACGTGCGGTCAGTTGTCCTGCACGTTCTTCTGGATGATCTTGGCCGGCGATTCGCCGTGCTGCTTGATCATCCACCACTGGATCAGCAGGCCCAGGCCACCGTTGACCACCCAGTACAGCACCAGGCCGGCCGGCATGAAGGCCATCATGACGCCGAACACCAGCGGCATGAACTGCATCATCTTGGCCTGCATCGGGTCCATGCCCGGGGTCGGCGTCAGCTTCTGCGTGAACCACATGATCACCATGTTGAGCAGCGGCAGGATGAAGTACGGATCGCGCGCGGTGAGGTCCTGGATCCAACCCAGCCACGGCGCCTGGCGCAACTCCACCGACTCGACCAACACCCAGTACAGGGCGAAGAAGATCGGCATCTGGATCAGCAGCGGCAGGCAGCCGCCCATCGGGTTGATCTTCTCTTTCTTGTACAGCTCCATCATTGCCTGCTGGAACTTCTGGCGGTCATCGCCATAGCGTTCCTTGAGCTGCTGCAAACGCGGCTGGAACTTGCGCATCTTCGCGCCGGACTTGTACTGCGCCGCCGACAGCGGATACAGCGCCAGTCGCAGCAGCACCACCAGGCCGATGATCGACCAGCCCCAGTTGCCGAGCAGGTTGTGCAGGTGGCTCAGCACCCAGAACAGGCCCTGGCCGATGATGGCCATCAGCGAGAAGCGGCTGTAGTCGACCACTCGATCCAGGCCGGGCACGTGTTCCTTGTTGATCTGCGCGACCAGCTTCGGGCCCACCCACAGGCGCGCCTCGGTGCTGGCCTGCTGGCCCGGTGCCACGGTGAAGCCGGGGCCGCGCAGTTCGACCACGTCACGCGGGCCGTCCTGGGCCAGCACGTACAGCGAGGTCTGATCCTTCTGCGGAATCCAGCTGGTGAAGAAGTGGTGCTGCAGCAGCGAGATCCAGCCACCGGTGATGGGGCGGTTGAGACCGCCATCATCCATGTAGTCCTTGAACGCGCGGCGCTCGTAGCCTTCTTCGGTGCTGAACCAGGTGGCGCCGTTGAAGCTGAAGGAATCCGGGTTGGTCATGCCGCGGCTGAGGATGGTCGGCACGCGGCTGAGCTTGCGGTAGATGTAGCCGTTCCACGTGGTGGTGCCGGCGTTGACGACCTCATCGCGCACCTGCACGGCATAGCGGCCGCGCTCCAGGGTGAAGGTGCGGCGGATCGTGACGCCGTCCGGGCCGTTCCAGACGAACGGCACGACCAACTTGTCCTGGCCCTTCTGCAACGCGAATTCGGTGGCGTCGCCCTCAGGACGGAAGCCGCCGACGCCCGGCACCGGCGAGCCCTTGTCGCTGGCCCAGCCGCTGGTGGCGCTGTAGGGATGCGCCGGGTCTTCGGTGAGCAGCTTCACCGGCGGAGCGCCCGGCTGGCGGGTTTGCGGGAACTCGAGCAACTCGGCATCGAGCACGCTGCGACCGTCGAGCTTCAGGCGCAGCACGTCGGTGGTCAGAGTGACCACCGGGGCCGGCGTCGCCGCGACAGCGGCCGGCTGGCTCGGCTGCGTGGCTGGCGCGCCAGGCACGTTGGCTTGCGGAATGGCGGCAGCGGAGGTGCCGGGCGCGGCATCGGCGTCACGTGCTGGTGGCAGCGCCTGCGCAGCGGCGGTCTCCGGCGCGGGTGGCGCGGCCTTCTCGCGGCCCCACTCCATCCACAACAGGGCGGCCACCATCAGCCAAGCAAGCAACAGGAATACGCGGGTCTGATTCATCAGGCAGCAACTCGGCTCAGTCGGAACGAGGTTCCGGCTCGATCAATGGAGGGGATGAAGCGTGGGCTCCCGGGGGCGGCGGCATTGTGACGCCGGCGGCAGGCACGGGCAATGCGCCAGCGCGGCGGAGCACGCGCAGGAAGGCTTCACGGATTTGCGGACCGCTGGCGGTGGCAGCGGCAGCGCGGGCGACCACCACGCAGTCCCCGCCGGCCAGTTCCGGCAGCAGGTGGCGAAAGGTGTCACGCAGTACGCGTTTGATGCGGTTGCGCCCGACCGCGCGCTTGTCCACCTTGCGCGAGACCGCCATGCCCAGTCGGGCCGGGCCATCGTGGGGACGCCAGTGCAGGCTCAGCAACGGGTCGGAGCAACGGCGGCTGTTGTCGAAGACGACCGCATATTCCGCGCGCGAACGAACCCGCGCAGAGCGAGGGAATCGCCTGCGCGGGTTGGAATCGGTCACGATCGGGACTGCCGGGGCCGCGCGGGGCGGCGCGGCAATCAAGCGCTAAGGCGCTTGCGGCCCTTGGCGCGGCGACGGGCCAGCACCTTGCGGCCATCGGCCGTCTTCATGCGGGCACGGAAACCGTGGTCGCGCTTGCGCTTGAGGTTGCTGGGCTGATAGGTGCGCTTGGTGGCCATTGTGGGCCTCGTTAGGTAAGGGGTACGAAGAACCGGAAATTCTAGGGGTCAGACCCTTGCCCGGTCAAGCGTTCGCGACTTTCCGACCCGACGCGCCTGTGGACGTCCCTGTGAATAAATATGGGAAAAGTGGCCCCCCGATGGTAGTCTGGCCCATCCGCTTTCTGCCTCCCGTGCCGACGCACGGCGCTCGTCTGCGTCCACGGCGGCCCATGATGAATACACTTTGATGGATGCTTGGCCCCGTTGCCTGGAACGCCTTGAGGCGGAATTTCCGCCCGAAGACGTCCATACCTGGTTGAAACCCCTGCAGGCCGAAGAGCGCGGCGACAGCGTCGTGCTGTACGCGCCGAACGCCTTCATCGTCGAGCAGGTGCGCGAGCGCTACCTGGTCCGTATCCGTGAACTCCTTGGGCATTACGCCGGCAACGGCGAGGTGGCACTGGCCGTGGGCTCGCGACCGAAGGCGCCCGAGCCGGCGGCCCCGCTCGTCGCGCCGGCGCCCACCCTGGCGGCGACGCCGGTGGCCTCGGTGCCATTTGCTGGCAACCTGGACACCCACTACACCTTCGACAACTTCGTCGAGGGCCGCAGCAACCAGCTGGGCCGGGCCGCGGCGCTGCAGGCCGCGCAGAAGCCCGGCGACCGCGCGCACAACCCGCTGCTGCTGTACGGCAGCACCGGCCTGGGCAAGACCCATCTGATGTTTGCCGCGGGCAATGCGATGCGCGCCGCCAATCCGAACGCCAAGGTGATGTACCTGCGCTCGGAGCAGTTCTTCAGCGCGATGATTCGCGCGCTGCAGGACAAGGCGATGGATCAGTTCAAGCGCCAGTTCCAGCAGATCGACGCGCTGCTGATTGACGACATCCAGTTCTTCGCCGGCAAGGACCGCACGCAGGAAGAGTTCTTCCATACCTTCAACGCGCTGTTCGATGGCCGCCAGCAGATCATCCTGACCTGCGACCGCTATCCGCGCGAGGTCGAAGGCCTGGAGCCGCGGCTGAAGTCACGCCTGGCCTGGGGCCTGTCGGTGGCGATCGACCCGCCGGATTTCGAGACCCGCGCGGCGATCGTGCTGGCCAAGGCGCGCGAGCGTGGGGCGGAAATTCCTGACGATGTGGCCTTCCTGATCGCCAAGAAGATGCGCTCCAACGTGCGCGACCTGGAAGGCGCGCTCAACACGCTGACCGCACGCGCCAACTTCACCGGCCGCGCCATCACCGTGGAGTTCGCCCAGGAAACCCTGCGCGACCTGCTGCGCGCGCAGCAGCAGGCTATCGGCATCCCCAATATCCAGAAGACCGTGGCCGACTACTACGGGCTGCAGATGAAGGACCTGCTGTCCAAGCGCCGCACCCGTTCGCTGGCACGGCCGCGGCAGGTGGCAATGGCCCTGGCCAAGGAACTGACCGAACACAGCCTGCCGGAGATCGGCGACGCCTTTGCCGGGCGCGACCACACCACCGTGCTCCACGCCTGCCGGCAGATCCGCACGCTGATGGAAACCGACGGCAAGCTGCGCGAGGACTGGGACAAGCTGATCCGCAAGTTGAGCGAATAAGTAGCGCCTGGACGCACAGGCGGGAAAATTCAGTGCATGATTTGCGCGCAAGCACGGTAGAAACTGTGGATAAATCAGGCGGCCAGATTCGCGCCAAAACTATCCACAGGTTTTACCACGGGATCGGGGGCGGTAATCCCAAGGGTTTCAGTGTCAGAAAAGCCTTACGAATCATCGATTTAAGGTGGTTTTCCGGCAAAACTGGCCCTACCATCACCACCAAGCTTTTGATTTATTCCACATCTTTAAAGCATAGGGGCACGGAACCACATGCGTTTCACACTGCAGCGCGAAGCTTTCCTCAAGCCACTGGCCCAGGTGGTCAATGTGGTTGAACGCCGCCAGACGTTGCCCGTCCTGGCTAATTTCCTGGTGCAGGTGCAGAATGGCCAGTTGTCGCTGACCGGCACCGACCTCGAAGTGGAAATGATCTCTCGCATCGCGGTGGAGGATGCGCAGGACGGCGAAACCACGATTCCGGCGCGCAAGCTGTTTGAAATCGTGCGCGCCCTGCCCGACGGCAGCCGCGTGACCGTGTCGCAGACCGGCGAAAAGGTCACCGTGCAGGCAGGCCGCAGCCGCTTCACCCTGGCGACGTTGCCGGCCAATGACTTCCCGTCCGTTGACGAGGTCGAAGCGACCGAGCGTGTCGTGGTGCCGGAAGCCAGTTTGAAGGAACTGATCGAGCGCACCGCATTTGCGATGGCGCAGCAGGATGTTCGCTATTACCTCAACGGCCTGTTGTTCGACCTGCGCGATTCCACCCTGCGCTGCGTGGCAACCGACGGTCACCGCCTGGCCCTGTGCGAAACCCAGCTGGAAGGCAGCAGTGGCACGAAGCGTCAGATCATCGTGCCACGCAAGGGCGTGACTGAATTGCAGCGATTGCTGGAAGGCGGCGAGCGCGCGCTGGAACTCGAAGTCGGTCGCAGCCATGTGCGGGTCAAGCGTGACGATGTGACTTTCACTTCCAAGCTGATCGATGGCCGCTTTCCGGATTACGAAGCCGTCGTGCCGATCGGCGCCGACCGCGAGGTCAAGGTGGATCGTGAATCACTGCGTGCCTCGCTGCAGCGTGCCGCCATCCTGTCCAACGAGAAGTACCGCGGCGTGCGCGTGGAAGTGTCGCCGGGCCAGCTGAAGATCAGCGCGCACAACCCCGAACAGGAAGAGGCGCAGGAAGAGGTGGAGGCTGACACCAAGGTGTCCGATCTCGCCATCGGCTTCAATGTGAACTATCTGCTGGATGCCCTGTCGGCGCTGCGTGATGAGCACATCGTGATCCAGCTGCGTGACGCGAACTCTTCGGCACTGGTCCGCGAAGCGAGCAGCGAGAAGTCTCGCCACGTGGTGATGCCGCTCCGTCTCTGATCGTGTTTCACGTGGAACCAGAAACGCCCGGCTCGCCCGGGCGTTTTGTTTTTTTTCTTTGAACAATGCTTCTAGTGGATATAAATCAAAGGCTAGGTGGTGCTTGGTAGGGCGGATTTCGTTGGAAAACCCCTCAAGTCTTTGATCTAACAGAGAAAATAGCCCTCGAAACCCGGTGCAGAACAGTCCCTGGTGCCTGGGGGCAGCGTGTGGACAAGTCCTGAGAAAGGCTGGGCACGTTGAGTTGCCCACAAGATGCCCTCATGTTTTGTGCCCACCTGCCCCACCTCGCTCCTTGGCTCTATGCTCGCGGGTCGCTCCCGAGGCTGATGCCTCTCACTCCTGCGCGGCCGAATGCTGATCAATAGACTGACCCTCCATCGGTTTCGCCGCTTCGACCAGATCGAATGGCGGCCGGCGCCTGGCCTCAACTTTTTGGTGGGCGACAATGGCGCGGGCAAGACCAGCCTGCTCGAGGCCCTGCACCTGATGGCCTATGGCAGGAGTTTCCGCGGACGCGTGCGCGATGGGCTGGTCCGGCATGGCGCCGAGGATTTGGAAGTCTTTGTCGAGTGGCAGGAGGGCGTCGAAGCGGGCGGCCACCGGCGACGTGCCGGCCTTCGGCATAGCGGCCAAGCCTGGAAAGGGCGCTTGGACGGTGAGGATGTCCAGCAGCTCGGCAATCTCTGCGCGGCATTGGCAGTGGTGACGTTCGAGCCAGGCAGCCACGCCCTGATCAACGGGAGTGGCGAATCCCGTCGCCGTTTCATGGATTGGGCTCTGTTCCACGTGGAACCAGATTTTCTCGGCCTGTGGCGGCGTTACGCTCGCGCCTTGAAGCAGCGCAACGTACTGCTGAAGCAAGGCGGCGCCGCAGCGGTGTTGGATGCCTGGGACAGGGAGCTCAGTGAGTCCGGGGAAGTTCTGACTATCCGGCGTCGTGCCTATCTTGAGCGCCTGCAGGAAAAGGCGGTGCCGCTGGCGGCCGAGATTGCGCCTTCCTTGGGCATGACGGGCCTGACTTTCCAGCCTGGCTGGCGGCGGCACGAGCTGTCCCTGAGCGATGCCCTGCTCTTGGCGCGGGAGCGGGACCGGCAGTACGGCTACACCTCGGTCGGCCCGCATCGCGCGGACTGGTTGCCCGAGTTCTCTGGTTTGCCGAGTGCCCAGGCGTTGTCGCGGGGCCAGGCCAAGCTCACTGCGCTGGCCTGTCTGCTCGCGCAGGCCGAGGATTTCGCGGATCAGCGCGGCGAATGGCCGGTGATCGCGCTGGACGACCTGGCTTCCGAACTTGATCGCCAGCACCAGCAGCGCGTACTGGCTCGCCTTGTGGCCCATCACGCTCAGGTGCTGATCTCGGCCACTGAGGCGCCGCACCTGCCTGCGGTTGGCACGCCCGCCCTGTTCCACGTGGAACAAGGCGCCATTATCCGCCATGAATAGGGGCATCCGCCCCGGACAGCCGGGCTGAGCGGGCCCGACTGCTATAATTGTCCCGCTATCCCCCCTATCTCCGGAGTGACGCGGCCTTGCCGTCGTCGCCCGCGCAGTGGAGCCAACGGCAAAAGCGCATGACCGAAGAAATCAACCCGACGCCGGCGAACGGCAACACTTACGACTCCAGCAAGATCACCGTCCTGCGCGGCCTGGAGGCGGTTCGCAAGCGCCCTGGCATGTACATTGGCGATGTCCACGACGGCACCGGCCTGCACCACATGGTGTTTGAAGTCGTCGACAACTCGGTCGACGAAGCCCTCGCGGGCCACGCCGACGACATCGTGGTGACCATCCATGTCGACGGCTCGGTCTCGGTCTCGGACAACGGTCGCGGCGTTCCGGTCGACGTCCACAAGGAAGAAGGCGTCTCCGCGGCGGAGGTGATCCTCACCGTGCTGCACGCCGGCGGCAAGTTCGACGACAACAGCTACAAGGTTTCCGGTGGCTTGCACGGCGTCGGCGTGTCGGTGGTCAACGCGCTGTCCGAGCACCTGTGGCTGGACATCTGGCGCGATGGGCACCACTACCAGCAGGAATACTCGCTCGGTGAGCCGCTGTACCCGCTCAAGCAGCTCGAAGCTTCGCAAAAGCGCGGCACCACGCTGCGCTTCAAGCCAGCCGCCGAGATTTTCACCGACGTCGAGTTCCATTACGAAATCCTCGCCCGGCGCCTGCGCGAGCTGTCGTTCCTCAACTCCGGCGTGCGCATCACCCTGCTCGACGAGCGTGGCGAAGGCCGCCGCGACGACTTCCACTACGAAGGCGGCATCCGCAGCTTCGTGGAGCATCTGGCGCAGCTGAAGACGCCGCTGCACCCCAACGTCATCTCGGTGACCGGCGAATACAACAACATCGTCGTGGACGTCGCCCTGCAGTGGACCGACGCCTACCAGGAAACGATGTACTGCTTCACCAACAACATCCCGCAGAAGGATGGCGGCACCCACCTGGCCGGCTTCCGTGGCGCGCTGACCCGCGTGCTCAGCAACTACATCGAGCAGAACGGCATCGCCAAGCAGGCCAAGATCAGCCTGACCGGCGACGACATGCGCGAAGGCATGATCGCCGTGCTGTCGGTGAAGGTGCCGGATCCGAGCTTCTCCTCGCAGACCAAGGAGAAACTGGTCAGTTCCGACGTCCGTCCCGCGGTCGAGAACGCCTTTGGCGCGCGCCTGGAGGAGTTCCTGCAGGAACATCCAAACGAGGCCCGCGCCATCGCCGGCAAGATCGTCGATGCCGCGCGCGCGCGCGAAGCCGCACGCAAGGCGCGCGATCTGACCCGCCGCAAGGGCGCGCTGGACATCGCCGGCCTGCCCGGCAAGCTGGCCGATTGCCAGGAAAAGGATCCGGCACTGTCGGAGCTGTTCATCGTCGAGGGTGACTCGGCCGGTGGCTCGGCCAAGCAGGGCCGCAACCGCAAGAACCAGGCGGTGCTGCCGTTGCGCGGCAAGATCCTCAATGTGGAACGCGCGCGCTTTGACCGCATGCTGGCCAGCGCCGAAGTCGGCACGCTGATCACCGCGCTGGGCACGGGCATCGGCAAGGACGAGTACAACCCGGACAAGCTGCGCTACCACCGCATCATCATCATGACCGACGCCGACGTGGACGGCTCGCACATCCGCACGTTGCTGCTGACGTTCTTCTACCGGCAGATGCCGGAGCTGATCGAGCGCGGCCACATCTACATCGGCCTGCCGCCGCTGTACAAGCTCAAGCAGGGCAAGAGCGAGCTGTACCTGAAGGACGATGCTGCGCTCAATGTCTACCTCGCCAACAGCGCGGTGGAAGGCGCGTCGCTGGTGCCCGCCGCCGATGAGCCGGCAATCGAGGGCTTGGCCCTGGAGAAGCTGCTGCTGGCCTATGCCAACGCCAAGGAAGCCATCGCCCGCAACGCGCACCGCTACGACACGCGCCTGCTCGATGCGCTGATCGACTTTGCCCCGCTCGACCTGCAGCACCTGCGCAACCCCGCCGCCGGCGAAGGCCTCGAGGTGCTGGCCAACCGCCTCAACCAGGGCAGCCTGGGCACGCCGCGCTACAGCATCAGCCTGCAGGAACCGAACGATCAGCGCCCCGCCGCGCTGAAAGTCCTGCGCCGGCACATGGGCGAGGAAGCGCGCATCTTCATCCCGCTGTCGGCTTTCGAGACCGGTGAACTGCGCCCGCTGCACGAAGCCGCCAAGCTGCTGCACGGCCTGGTCCGCGACGGTGCGCAGATCGTGCGCGGGAACAAGTCGCAGGCCATCGAGACCTTCGCACAGGCGCAGGCCTGGCTGCTGGAAGAGGCCAAGAAGGGCCGGCAGATCCAGCGCTTCAAGGGCCTGGGTGAAATGAATCCCGAGCAGCTGTGGGAAACCACGGTCAACCCGGATACCCGGCGCATGCTGCAGGTGCGGATCGAGGACGCGGTGGCAGCCGACCAGATCTTCAGCACGCTGATGGGCGATGTGGTTGAACCCCGCCGCGACTTCATCGAAGACAACGCGCTGAAAGTCGCCAACCTCGATATCTGACATCATCGAGCCTGCCGCCGCATCGGGGAGCGATGCGGCGGCCACCTCGGGCCGCGCAGGAACGCGATGAACGACCTCCCCGTGTCTCCGTCTTCCGCCGTACAGACCCTGTCCGCGCCGGCCAACGCAGCGCCCGCGCCCGATCGCGCGCCACTGCTGAACTTCTTCCTCGATGCACTGATCGCGCTGGTGGTGCTGCTGTTCGTCAGCATCGGCAGCGGCATTGCCTGGGGCGTGTTCCGCGGCATCCAGGTAGTGGCGCAGGCACGCAGCAAGGGCGTCGAAATCGACCCGGCGCAAGTGAGCCACCAGCTCGGCCAACCTGGCGCGATGGCGCAGTTGTTGATGGCATTGGTGAGCACCGGCGCCGCTGCACTGGTCGTCTATTTCTGGCGCCGCCGCGCCGGCCGCGCGGAGCGGCAGCAAGCGTGGGCCGCGCTGCGCCAGCCGGGCACCTGGGGCCTGGCGATGCTGGTGGCGGTTGGCGTGTTCTGCTTCAGCACCGCCACCGGCATGCTGGCCGATCAACTGCAGATCAAGCCGGTGCCGACCAACCTGTCGTTGATGAGCGACCTGCTCTCGCAATGGCCGCTTTCGGCGGTGCTGTTTGCCGTCGTGTTGGCGCCGGCGTATGAGGAACTGCTGTTCCGGCGCGTGCTGTTCGGGCGTCTGCTCGCCGCCGGCCGTCCGTGGCTGGGCATGCTGCTCAGCAGTCTGGCCTTTGCCCTGCTGCACGAAATCCCGGGTCTCAGCGGCAATGGCGTGCTCGCCATCTGCCAGCTGTGGCTGGTCTACGGAACCATGGGCGCCGCGTTTGCCTGGTTGTACTGGCGCACCGGTTCGTTGTGGGCCGCCATCATTGCGCACGGCCTGAACAACGCGATTGCATTGGCGGCGCTGTATTGGTTCGGCGTGCAATAAGCAGCCTTGGTTTGCCAGCCGTGCAGTTTGCTTGACGAAAAGTTAAGCCGTCCCTGCGAAAATCCCTCGAACCTTCGGGGGATCCTGATGAAGAAGTTACTACTCCTTGGCGCTGTTGCTTCGCTGGCCTTGGCTGCGTGCGCAACGACCACCTCGCCGACCGGGCGCAAGCAGATGATCGGCGGGGTGTCGCAGCAGCAGCTCGACCAGCTCGGCGCGCAGGCGTTTGCCGAGACCAAGTCCAAGGAAAAGATCAGCGCCGACGGCAAGCAGAATGCGTACGTGCGTTGCGTGGTCAACGCGCTGGTCGCGCAATTGCCGCCGCAGTGGCGCGGCGTGGCCTGGGAAACAGCGGTGTTCGTCGACGACGAGCCCAACGCCTTCGCCTTGCCGGGTGGCAAGGTTGGCGTCAACACCGGCATCTTCAAGGTCGCCAAGAACCAGGACCAGCTCGCCGCCGTGCTGGGCCATGAGATCGGCCACGTCATCTCGCGCCATCACGAAGAACGCATCACCCGGCAGATGGGCGCGCAGACCGGCCTGTCGGTGCTGGGGGCGCTGGCTGGCGCGGCTTATGGCGGCAACGCCGCCAGCGCGGTCAATCAGATCGGCGGCATGACCGCGCAGACCGCATTCCTGTTGCCCGGCTCGCGCACCCAGGAGAGCGAGGCCGACATCGTCGGCCAGCGCCTGATGGCCGACGCCGGCTTCGACCCCTCACAAGCGGTCAACCTGTGGCAGAACATGATGCAGGCGGGCGGCAGTCGTCCCGCGCAATGGCTGTCCACGCACCCGGACCCGGCCAACCGCATTCGCGAATTGCAGCGTGATACGCCTGCCCTGATGCCAGTGTTCGAGCAGGCGCGGAGCGCCGGGCGGATTCCACGTTGCGGCTAGACGCCAGCGTATTGCTGCACCCCAGCATGGAAAGCGTTTTCGGTGCGTGAAAGATTCTGATAAGTTTGCCGGCTCGATTTTTCGTACGGCAAGCGTTTCCTTCCAGTGCCGCTCAGGCGGCACCCGACCGAGGTGATCATGAAACTGCCCAAGCGCAACAAAGCCCTGCTGTCCCTGCTCATTGCCGGCGCCCTTGGCGGCGCGGTTGTCACGGACGCAGTCGCACAGTCGGACTCGGGTCGGAACCGCAATTCGCGTTCGGCCAAGGCCGAGGTGATGTTCCCCAACGCCACGCGCCAGGAGCCGAAGGAAAAGACCTCGGCCAAGCTGGGCAGCAAGCTGCAGAAGCTGGTGGACACGTTCAACAAGGGCGAGGACTACGCCGGCGTGCGCACCCAGGCCGATGAGATCATCGCCAACCCGGCCGCCAACAACGCCGACAAGTCGCTGGCCTCGCAGCTCGCCGCCCAGGCCGCGTACAACCTCGACGACACCGCCGGCGCGAAGAAGTATCTGCAGCAGGCCATCGACCTCAATGGCCTGGACAACAACGGCCACTTCCAGTCGATGCTGATGCTGGCCCAGCTGCAGCTGCAGGACAACCAGTACACCGAGGGCCTGGCCACGCTGGACAAGTACCTGGCCGAGTCCAAGTCGCAGAAGCCGGAAGACCTGATCCTCAAGGGTCAGGCGCTGTACCAGTCCGAGCGCTACCAGGAGGCCATCCCGGTCCTGAAGCAGGCCATTGCCGCTTCGTCCGCGCCCAAGGACAGCTGGACTCAGCTGCTGATGGCCGCCTACGCCGAAGCCGGCCAGTCCGGCGAGGCCGTTGCCGCCGCCGAAGCCCTGGTCGCCAAGAACCCGAACGACAAGAAAGCCCAGCTCAACCTGGCCAGCATGTACATGCAGGCCGACCAGATGGACAAGGCCGCCGGCGTGATGGACAAGCTGCGCGCCAGCGGCCAGCTCACCGATGAGCGCGAGTACAAGCAGCTGTACTCGATCTACGCGAACATGGACAACCGGGAAAAGGACGTCATCGCGGTCATCAACGAAGGCACCCAGAAGGGAATCCTGAAGCCGGATTACCAGACCTACCTGGCCCTGGCTCAGTCGTACTACTACACCGACCAGATTCCGCTGGCGATCGACAACTGGAAGAAGGCGGCCCCGCTGTCCAAGGACGGCGAGACCTACCTCAACCTGGCCAAGGTTCTAAAGAACGAAGGCCGTCCGGCCGAAGCTAAGGAAGCGGCCCAGCAGGCGCTGGCCAAGGGCGTGAAGAAGCCCGAGGACGCAAAGAAGATCATCAGCGGAAAATAAGGCGTAAAAAAACGCCCGGGACCCCTGTGCATAAGTGGCTACAGGGCGCGGGATTGGTATAAGCTTGGAGGTTCCTGCGGTGTCAGAGCCGCCCGATGCGGGGATCACGGCAGTGATCCAGGCCCCCACAGAAAGAGCCATTGGCGCATGACGGAACAATATGTTGTCCACAGGTATGACCAGGATACCGGGAACCAGGGATTGAGCTGGCCCCGTATCATCGGTATTGCCTTCGTAATCGCTTTGCATCTGGCTGCCCTGATGCTGCTGCTGATTCCTGCCGTCGCGCCGAAGGCCGTCGCCGAGAAGGAGCGCAACGTCATGGTGACGATCGTCGACGCTCCGCCGCCGCCGCCGCCACCCCCGCCGCCGCCGCCGCCGCAGGACAAGCCGCCGCCGCCGGTGAAGAACCTGGCGCCGCCGCGTCCGTCGCCGGTTCCGCCGCCGCCGGAAGCGCCCGTGGTCGATGTGCCCGAACCGCGCCCGTCCGACATCGTGACGCCGCCGTCGCCGCCGACGCCGCCGCAGCCGCCGTCGGACATCAGCGCCAGCGTGGACATCTCGTCCAAGAACATGAATCCCCCGAAGTATCCGCCGGCGGCTTTCCGTGCGGGCATCCAGGGCGAAGTGATCCTGATCGTGGACGTCGATGCGAGCGGTAACGTGACCAACGTTTCGGTCGAGAAGTCCAGCCGTAACCGTGATCTGGATCGTGCGGCCATGGATGCCGCCCGCAAGTGGCGCTTCAACCCGTCCGTCGTGAACGGGCAGAAGACCGCCGGCCGCGTCCGCGTCCCGGTCAACTTTGCGCTTAACTGATTGTCAGGGCCGGGCCTCCGGCCCGGTCAACCCTGTCGTTATTAGCACTACCCTTCATCACCACACACAACAAAGGTAAGCGTCATGCTGCAGGATCTCTTCATCGCCGCCGCTGCCGGGGGTTCCAACCCGTCGGCTGCCCTCTCGCAGATGGGCTTCGAGCACCTGATCGGGGAAATGACCTCGCACCCGGGTGACTTCGCCGTCTCCTGGGTCGTCCTCATCACCCTGATCGCCATGTCCGCCATGTCCTGGTACTGGACCGTGATCAACATCTTCCGTTCGGTGCGTCTGAAGAGCGCCGCTGATCGCGTGACCACGCTGTTCTGGGAAGCCCCGAACGCGCAGGAAGCCATTCGCGCCATGGAAGAGCAGCCGGCTTCCGAGCCGTTCTCGAAGATCGCCCTGGACGCCGCCCAGGCCGCCGCCCACCACCAGCGCGCCGAAGGCAGCAACACCGGCCTGGGCGAGAACCTGAGCCGTTCGGAGTTCGTGGACCGCGCCCTGCGCCAGGCCGTGACCCGTGAGAGCACCCGCCTGCAATCGGGCATGACCCTGCTGGCCACCGTCGGTGCGACCGCGCCGTTCGTCGGTCTGCTCGGTACCGTGTGGGGCATCTACGGCGCGCTGATCAAGATCGGTGCGACCGGTTCGGCCT
>Ga0196970_1000552_pt1 | contig 41502 bp, 35 predicted proteins | sample S1v_513CmetaG_FD_148672 | JGI IMG/M metagenome (GOLD analysis project Ga0196970, IMG submission 148672) | Soil microbial communities from Anza Borrego desert, Southern California, United States - S1+v_5-13C | ecosystem: Environmental > Terrestrial > Soil > Desert | place: USA: California... | reverse complement strand
TCGACTCAATCGGGTGGGCCTATTTCAAGCTGGGCAACTACGAGTTGGCAGAAGACAATCTGCGCCGTGCTTCCGAGCGTGCGCAGAATGATCCGACCATCCAGGATCATCTCGGCGAACTCTATGCGAAAACTGGCCGCCTGAAGCTCGCCACGGCAGCATGGGAACGTGCACTGGTTGAATGGAGCCGTTCGGTACCCGCCGACGTCGACCAGAACGACGTAGCCAAAGTGCAGAAGAAACTGGAGTCAGCAAAAATCAGGCTAGCTCGCCAGAACGAGCGTAAGTCAGCACAGGCCACAAAGCCCGACTGATCGATAGTGAATCATCTTCGTGACAAAAAGGCGCGGTCTCCTGCCGCGCCTTTTCCTTTCGCATCGGTTTCGATAGCGATCATCCGTTCATTCGTTCATCCGATCATCCGATGCTTGGTCCCTGTGCACCGTTTCAGGCGAGAAACCCGGCAGGCAGACGGCTATGTACTCGGCACCTTCCGGTCCCGGGGTTGAGTACTGAATCCATTCGCCCTTGCGTGCAATAACGGCTTGACCGGCGGCGACGTCGAACTCTCCATTCTCATGTTGCACGTGCAGAGCACCTCGCAGCACCAGCGTGTATTCGTCAAACTCAGGCCGTTGGCCTGGCTCTACCCAACCAGACGGACTGCGCATATGAGCAAGGCTTACGCCCGGCGTTTGCGAATTAACTCGACCGATGTACTCGTCAATCAGTTTCGGCTTGTTACCGGCGGCGGTGATACGCGTAGGTGCGGCAATTAGTGTCGGCATTCCTCACCAGCAATGTGTGTATCTTCATCAGCTACATAAGCTGAAGTCGGTGTGAAATTTATATCAAAGCAGCAGGACTAAGCCGTTTTCCTCAGCGTCGCACCCTCGGGGCGTTCGAGGGCGCTGCGGTCCCAATTGCCGAGATTCGCTCCCGCCTCGTACGTCGTCTGCAGAAACTCCATGAGCACTTGTTCAGGGTCACTGGAGCGGCGGACATCGTCATACATAAGTACGAACTCGCCGAAGTCGGGAAGGAATCTTGCCCCAGGGGGCAGAACGCGCGCCGTTCCATACCCTTCGGGCGCAGGTGCGGTGTAAGCGTAGAATGCGGCGTCATCGACCGGGCCGCCACCCGGCCACCATCCTGCGCTCGAACACTCGTGCGAGTAAGCTTCCCGCGTTACGGGATCGGCGTCCGGGCGTTCTGGCGCAAGCCTGCCCGAAAAGCGCGTGATAGCCAGATCGAAGCTGCCCCAGAAGAAATGGACCGGGCTGCATTTCCCGATGAATCCGCTGCGGAATTCCGCCAGCACTCGAGAGACACTCGTCAGTACGCGGTGAAACCGGCGCACGTACTCGGGATCGTACGATGCGTGCGTCTCGTCTTTTTCAAATGGAATGGGATCCGGGAATTCCTGCGGCATCGTCCAAATGCGCACCTCGATACCCATCGACCGCAGCATACGCATGACCTCGCCGTAGAAGTCACACACAGGACGCGCAGACAACGGGATCGAGTGCACCGCACCGGATCCGGAATGCGCACGCAAACGGTCGTCGATGAAGTCGAACTCCAGGTCGAACAGTCCGCCCATGTTGTCGGGAATCGAACTCGTGGTTAGCCCGCGCGGGGTAATGTAGAGCGTGCTGTGCCACCAGTGGTTGATCGGCGGCGTCAGAGCTGTCCGTATCTTCCCCACGATCTGCGTCCACATGTGCAGCGTGTCGCACGTGTCGCGCCAATCGCGCAGGTGCAACTCAGGCCAAAGCTCAGATGAGGACGCGCCGCTTTCGAGTGCCATCGGAACCTCCTTGAGGCACTCAAGGATGCAGGCTGACGGGCCGCAGGTTCGCCCGCCAGCCTGTATGGCTTGCATTTGTCCGCTATTCAACTATCGCGATAACGCACTTCAAGTATTGCGATTCCGGAAGAGCCAGGAGCACTGGATGGTCCTTCGCCTGCGTTCGCTTTTCCACGACACGAACCGACCGGTGTGCATCGGCAGCGGCGTCGGCCAACATCTGCATGAAATCCATTTCGCTCACGTGGAATGAGCAGGAACACGTCACCAGCACACCGCCAGGACGAAGCATCTTGAGAGCGCGCAGGTTCAGTTCCTTGTAGCCACGAAGTGCGGTCTCAAGGTTCTTCTTCGATTTAGCGAACGCGGGTGGATCGAGCACGATCGTGTCGTACTGACGACCGGCATCGGAATAGTCGCGCAGCAGATCAAACGCGTTGCCCTCGATCCATTCGATCTCCCGACCACCCAGTGCTTCGGCATTCTCCGAAGCGTTCTGGTCGGCGACTTCCAGCGCGGCGCGAGAAACGTCCACGCCAGTCACCTGGTCGCAAACGCGAGCGAGGTGGAGTGCAAACCCGCCCTGGTAGCAGCAGATATCGATAGCCTCGCCGTGAGCATACTTCGCGGCTGCGGCGTAGTTCTCGCGCTGGTCGAGGAATGCGCCGGTCTTCTGCCCAGCCAGACCATCGTAGGCGAACTTCAGGCCGTTCATCGTGATGGTCGTTGTGGCACGGTCACCGTACAACAGGCCAGCCTCACGCAGCGGCAACTCCTCAAGTTCACGAATGCGCGGCTCCACACGCTCTAACACGCCAGCCGGCGCGAACTGTTGCACAAGTTCATCTACAACCGCCGCTCGAATGTCCTCGCGATCCATTGCCTGCGTCAGAGCTTGAATCGACAGTACGTCGTTGTACCGATCGACAATCAGGCCGGGAAGCAGGTCAGCCTCGCTGAAGACGACCCTGTAGGCATCCGAATCTCGCACAACCGATTTTCGATAGTTGATCGCGGCCTGAATGCGCCGGCGGATGAGCGTAAGAAGCTCTTCGTGCGACGGAATCGACTCGTCAGAAATCATCCGCACCGCGATCTGCGACGCACTGCTATATAGCGCCGTGCCTAGAGGCTTGCCGCGATCATCAACCACGGGCACCGCTGCGCCTGCGTCAACGCCGTTGGCCGAGAGGATGTCCGAGCGATACACCCAGGGATTTCCAGTACGAACGCGTTGTGCGCCACGCCGACTCACGACCACCGCATTTTCGGCATCGGCGACATCCAACGTCTGCTGCCGCTCGCGGCGACCGGGAACGTCACGAAGCGCAAATTTCTCCTCGCGTGACGGGCCTGCTTCTCGCTGTGGCCCCTCGCGAAAAGCCGGTCGCTTCTCGCGGTCCGGTGTTGCACCACGCGATGGTCTCTCGCGGGAAGCGCCTCGATCTTCACGACGCGGCCTACCTGTGTCTCTGTAGCCGCGTTGATCTGCCCTTCCTCTCTGACCCTGTGAACGTGCGTCGCGAGCATTTCTTGATTCGGGACGACCCTCGCCAACGCCTGGACGTTCGCGACGGCGCTCGCCGAAACTGCCGCGCTCAGGTCGATTCCGTTGTTCTGTGCGGAAGTCTTGGCCCCCACGGCGTGCTGGTCGCTCGTCGCGCGCTTGCCAGCGATCTGGGCGCGCCGGACGCCGATCAGGCTCCTGTGGGCGCTCCGGTCTTGGCGGACGCTCACCGCGCATTCCCGGTCGCTCGGGGCGACCTTCACGCGTCTTGTTGGAGCGGCGTTCGAAAGGACTTCTCGGGGGTGCGGACCTGGCACCGGCACCACGATCGCGTTCGAAACTGCGTTCGCGACCAGAACCACGCTGGCGGCCCTCTGCCTCTTGTCGTTCAGGGCGTCCTCGGTCGCGGCGTTCACGGCCCCGCGCGTCGTCGTTGCTGCTGGTTTGGTCCTGCCGGAAAGGTCTGCGCTGCTGGGGTTTGCCGTAACGACTTTCGGGGTTGTTTGGCCGCCGCTTCATTGATTTGATTCTCCCTTTGGATTGTTACCCACAGGGAGTTTTTCCGCAAATCAGCGGGCGAAATCACCAGCGGGGTGGGTTTGAGCCGCAAAAAACCGGCGCGATCTCCCCCGAGACGTGCGCCGGCTCTTTGTTGAGTCCAAACCGAAATGGCGTGGACAATCTTTGCTAACCTGTTCGTCCCTACTCGCAGGACTGAGCCTGCGTACCGAACTTAGCACGGCGCGGGCGCTTCCCAAATGGTATTTCGCCTACGGAAACGCACTGTGCATTAACGAGATTGATTCCGTTCATGCTGCTGCCATGACGGGTGTCGGCTGCTGTTCGACCACTACGTTCAGCTTGTGTCCCAGCCCGGTAAACTCTGCCACCCATAGACGGCTGAAGTCGTCACCACGCCTTGCCATCGTCGGGTAAGTGTTCTGCAGCAGGCGGTAGTAGCCGTTCTGCACGCGCCACAAGTCAACCGCAAAAGGCAGCATGTGAACTACATCTACCATAGCGTCGAGACGCTCCAGTTTGGCAAGGTCCTCAGGATCGGCAAGCGCTCCGGCGGTCATTTCATCCAAACGATTCCTGAGGTCGTAGGCCAAGCCTTCGGCATCCAGCACCACCCGTTCGCGGCGAACTGCGTCAAGCAACGAGCGTACTCTTTCGGGCTCGACCTCATCCTGCATCACGGCCTTCCGTACGGCCGCATTCATCACGAATTCGGCGGTAAGACGCAGCGCGTTCGGTAGAGGCATGTTCACTTCAGTCAGGAATCGCATGAGCGGTGCATGTAATTCGTAGATATGGCGATAGCTGGTGCTGGCGTCCGCGAGCACGTCGCGCATGATCAGGTTCAGAATACGGCGCTGCTCGTCGCGAAACAAAGATTTCAGCGAGTAGGTACTGCCCTCGAAAGCGCGGTCGATCAATCGCAAGGTTGAAGGCAGGTCAGCCGCGCCGAAACTGTTGCTGATTTCTGACGCGATTCGCGAAAGCGCATCGTCTCCCTGAAATACCCGCACGCCGGCGTTGAGGTTGTGATCGCCAAAATGCAGCACGCCGAAGGAAATGTCGGCCGCTTCGAGTGTCACCCGGGAGCGAATGCGCGCATATCCCAGCGCCAGGCGCGCGCGTCCTGACTGCTGTTGTTCATAGCGCCGCACGTCAACGTCGTAACAATAAATCGAAGGCTGTTCACCGTAGCCGTCAAACAACGAACTGATTGCGTAGTGCGCGCCAACACCAAGCAGGTTCACCACCGATGGTTTCACCCATTTGCGATAAATGTCTGCGCCGCTGCCATGCTTTGGAATATTGCTCTTCGCGCGCTCCAGCCTCTCCAGGAACCGTTCCTCCGTGTGGTCGCCAAATAGGTCCTGCGCGAGCTGTATCGCCCGGCCTGCGTAAAAAATGACCTGCACCGTCTCGATGCCCGACAAGTCATCGAAGAACCAGCCGCAACTGGTATACATCAACATGAGGTGCCGCTGCATTTCGAGCAGCTTGAGCGCCGTGGTCACTTCTTCGTTGCTGAGAACGTGCGTCTGGTGCTCGGAGAGAAAGTTCACCAGGGTGTCTGACGCTCGGTCGAGCACGATATTGATGTACTCGTCTCGCGCGCGCCACGGATCTTTCAAGTACTCCCGAGCCTTGTTTTCGTAGGGCGCGGTCAGCTCATCTCGCAACCAATCGAGCGAGTTCCTTAATGGCTCGCGCCATGACTGGTTCCAATCGCCGTGCCCACCCGAATTGCAGCCGCAGTTCGATTTCCATCGCTCCACGCCGTGAGCACAGCTCCAACTCGTATTGTTGATGATCTCGGCTTCTACCTGCGGCGGGTGCTTCTCAAGGTACTCGCCATAGTTGGTAATCTTCGCCAGGTTGTGAGACTCGATATGGTGCAGTGCATAAGCCAGTGCCATGTCGCCGTGACGGTGATGATGGCCATATGTCTCGCCGTCGGTGGCGATATGCATGAGCTGCGGCCATTTGCGAGCCTCTGAAAATCCGCTTACAAGACGGGAGGCAAAGTTTTCACCGCTGGATAGCAATCTCTCGAATGCTACTGCGCGCGAGATCGGGCCGTCATAGAAGAACACAGCGATTTCGCCACCGGCCGGCAGCTTGCAAACGTAAGCCCGCGTGGGATCAATCTTTGCGCCTTCGACATTACGCCACACTCCGCGCGCGTGTCTCTTTCGAACCTGGTGCGCCTGGTGCGGCGCAAGAATGGTGAAACGAATGCCGTTGGCTGCAAGTATCTCAAGCGACTCCACGTCGGCGGCGGTCTCCGGCAGCCACATGCCTTCGGGTTGACGTTCGAAGCGCCGCTCGAAATCCCGTATGCCCCAGCGCACCTGCGTCTCACGATCGCGACGGTTCGAGAGCGGAACGATCATGTGGTTATAGGCCTGAGCGATCGCATTCCCGTGCCCGCTGAAACGTTCCATGCTCTTGCGATCGGCTTCGAGAATAGCCTCGTAATTCTCCGGAGTTCTGTCTTCCATCCACGACAAGAGCGTCGGCCCAAAATTGAAGCTGATCCGTTCGTAGTTATTTACGATCGTCGCAATGCGACCCGAGCCGTCGAGAATTCTCGACGCGGCATTCGGTGCATAGCACTCGGCCGTGATTCGCTCGTTCCAGTCGTGGTACGGATAAGCGGAGTCCTGGAGTTCAACAGCTTCCAGCCATGGGTTTTCGCGCGGAGGCTGGTAGAAGTGGCAGTGAATACAGATGTAACGATCCATAGAAGGCTTTCGGTCGGCACAAGTTTTGATGCACAACCAGGGCTAAACGCGAGTCTTGGGATTCAATCCGGAGCGCAGCGGCGGGGAGAGATGATGGTCCAAGATCGTGTTGGGGAGCACACCGCAGTAGGCAAAACGTTGCAAGGCAAAGAAAAGCGCGGGCGAGAGCCCGCGCGACATCCGCCGGGCCGGCGGCGCTACATCTGTTCAGGCTTACGCACGCCAGCACACCGCAATCATCCGTCCGATCGTTCGTTCATCCCGTTCCGTTAGGCTGCCTTCTCGTCCTTCTTCATCGGTGCGGGACCTGCGACCATCCCATGCGAGCTTTCGTCGTTGGGACACTCCCCGAGTACCGGCTGGCAGTGAGCATCCGGTCCACCTGCGAGTGCCGGTTCCGCCGTTGAGCCGGTCTGGAACTGCTCTTCTTCCGTCGATCCGGTGAGCGCCAGCGTCGAGGCTGTGCCGCCCGAGATCAACGTGGCGATCTCGTCGAAGTACCCGGTACCCACAAATCGCTGATGCTTCACGGCTTCGTAGCCGTACTCGGCTTCGCGGCTAAACTCCTTTTCCTGCAAACGGGAGTAGGCCGTCATGCCGGCATCGCGGTAGCCGCGCGCGAGTTCGAACATCGACAAGTTCAGCGAGTGGAACCCAGCCAAGGTAATGAACTGGAACTTGTAACCCATTTCGCCCAGCGCCGGGATGAAACGTGCGATGTCCTTGTCGTTGAGCTTCTTCTTCCAGTTGAACGATGGCGAGCAGTTGTAGGCCAGAATCTTGCCCGGGAACTTGGAGTGGACAGCCTCGGCAAACTTCTTCGCGTCTTCCATGTTCGGCTCGCTGGTCTCACACCAGAGCAGGTCAGCATAAGGTGCATAGGCCAGCGCACGCGCAATGGCCGAGTCGATGCCGCCGCGAATGCGATAGAAGCCCTCATACGTTCGCGGGCCGCTGATGATGAAGTCGCCATCGCGCGGGTCGACATCGCTGGTGAGAAGGTGCGCACTCATTGCATCGGTGCGGGCGACGATCAGTGTCGGTACGCCACAGACGTCGGCGGCGAGACGCGCTGCCACAAGTTTCTGAATGGCTTCCACGGTGGGCACGAGCACCTTACCCCCCATGTGGCCGCACTTTTTTGCCGACGACAACTGATCTTCCAGGTGAACAGCCGCCGCACCCGCTTCAATCAAGGCCTTGGTCAGCTCGTAGGCGTTGAGCACTCCGCCGAAACCGGCTTCCGCATCGGCTACCAGCGGAGCAAACCAGTAAACGCCGTTTTTCCCTTCGGAATGATGGATCTGGTCCGCGCGCATGAGTGCGTTATTGATGCGCCGCACAAGCGCGGGTACGCTGTCGCTCGGGTACAGGCTCTGGTCCGGATAGACCTGACCCGCTTCATTTGCGTCCGCCGCAACTTGCCACCCACTAACGTAGATCGCCTTGAGCCCGGCCTTGACCTGCTGCACTGCCTGGTTGCCCGTCATGGCACCAAGCGCATGCACGTAGGGTTCGTTGTTAATCAGCTCCCACAGGCGCCGCGATCCCATCTGCGCCAGCGTGTGCTCAATGTGGACGGTGCCGCGGAGCCGCTGCACATCTTCCGGCGAATAGGGCCGGATCAACCCGTGCCAGCGCACGTCCTTAGTCCACGTCATTTCCAGGTCGGGAAACTTCCCGCTGCCATTGCCGTTAATTGCCATTGCGAAACTCCTTGGCTCAGCGCACCCCTGCGCGCTCGAGAAAACTGGTAAACCCTGGTTTCGGAGGTGTCGGTAACTCAAATGTTTCGGGGAAGCCGAAGCTAGGGCCAAAGTCTCGAAGTTCCAATGTTTCAGGACAAAAGCCGCCAAGCCTTGGCTCGCTTCTGTCAGACTCTGAACCTTCGAAACGTCCGACACCTCCGAAACTTCCGAAACCTTCTCCTCACACCGGGTTGAATTCTCCACTTAGCACCATGTCCTCGCCGATCCGCCGTGCTTGGCGGAAAGTATCCGGCGTGCCGAGGTCCTGCCGCGCCGGATTGGCGATCAGCTTCTCCAATTCGTCATCAAACAGCCGCGTGATGAGCGCAGGTGTGTGCTCAACCAGTTCGCCTTTTTCGTCCACCACGCCCGCAGCTTTGCCGTGCTTCATTCGCTGCGCGATCATCAGGCGGTAGATGCGATCGGTAGCAAGGTCCTCCATATAGCCATCGAGAAGGCTGGCGCCTTTGCCGTTGAGCACCCCGTTACGATAGCGAATGACGGTTCTGATTGCTGCCCGCGTGCCGGCGATCGACTTCGTGCCCACTCCCTTCGGCAGCGGCCGAAGGTCGGGATAGCGTTCCCACTTCTCCCTGCGGTTCGTCATCTGATTCGGGTACGGGAATTGGTTCACCGCGATCTCGTTCTGGTCAGGATGCCCTGTCCACGCGCCGTCCATGCGCATGTTGGCTTCGTTCTTCTTGTCTTGTTCAAGCACGGCCAGCGCACGCGCGTTGAGATCGGAGTCTTCGCGGCTTGGGTAAAGCGCTGTCATGCCGCCGATCGCAAGCATTCCGCGACGGTGGCAAATCTCAGGCAGAAGCTCGCGCAATGCCTGAAAGAAGGCGACATTGTGAGGAATGGTATTGCGGTCGGGCAGCACCCACTCGGCATCGCTGAGGTTGTAGTGGATGAGCGACGCCATGTAGTCCCACCGGCCGAGGTTGAGGCCAAGGATGTGGTCGCGCAGGTTGTAGATGAACTCTTCCATCTGGTACGCCAGCGAGTGCGACTCCACAAGCGCCATGCACTTGATGTAGTCGCGAGGCCAGCCTTTAACAGTGGCGAAAGTCTGGAATACATCGCGCCACCAAAGAGCTTCCTCCGCCGACTCGGACTTGGGGATGTAAATCGCGAGCGGATGCTTGAGTGCGGCGGCATCGATTTGAAATACCAGCCGCGCCAAGTCGAACAGCGACGCCGACGTCTCCTCCCCTGATAACAGACCTCCCTGCGACAAATGCAATCCGCGAGGCCGGATCCAGATAACGGTCTTGCTGGGCTGAATGCTGACCTCTTTGCCGCGCTTCTGGTCGTAGTACGTCAGTTCGCCACGCAGACACTTCAGGATGTTCTCGGCGCCCTTGGCCTGATGCGACCACTCATTCGCGCACGAGTCCTCAAGGTCGAGCATGACTCCGGGAGCGCCTGAGTTCAGCATTTTCACGCAAAGATCCGCTTCGTCTGCCGGGCCGGTCATCTGGTTGCGCTGGTCGGCGCACCAGTCAGGAAGCTCGATCTGCCAGGAGGTTTCCGTAGCCTCTGATGGAGGCAGGTGGTTAGGCTTGTGACCGCGAAGTGAAGCGTCAATCATGCGCCTGCGCGCGGCAATCAGGTCGCGCTGCCAGGGCGTAAACCGCTGGTGCAGGGGCGCCAGGAAATCGATCAATCCCTTCGGCAGATCGCGTCCGGCGTCGAACCCTTCTGGTGGCGTGTTGAGACGGAAGCCGGCGTTTACCGACACGTTGATGCTTGATACAGCCATGGTTTGCCGTCCGTTCGGAGTTTTGCGGGGCCCGGGAGTTGCGCGCTGGTGGGGCATCGTGCGGTATCGGTCCGCTGCTATCTCGGCCCGGGGAACACACCATTCCCGCAACGCACTTCAGGTTGGCCTTGCAGCAGTCAATGGGGTACAACCTGACTGCGTATTAGAGTGCCTAGTGTATGTCGCTGGTTGCGTGTCCAGCGTCCGCGGAGTAAATTCCGTTAGCCGCCACTCTCGATTCGGTACATGTGAGGCCGCGTCGGCGCCCGCAGACTTACGTCGATGCTGGGGGAGTCAACGAAATCAGCAGCTTACGATCAAACGCTGTCCAGATTTCGACAACATATACACAGAACCAGAGTAGGAGCGGCGACTATACTGTCTTTTCCGGTACACCAAGGCCAGGTCGGCGTGCGCGACTACGATGCGGTTCATGTCCGTCAATGCCGACGCCGCTGATGTGAGACGAAGAGGTCAAACTGCAATATGCCAAACTGCTCGAGTTGCGACGACACCGGCTTCAAGACCATTGAGCGCTTCGAGAAGCGCAACGAGGAAGACCCCGGGCGCACGATCTCGCGTGTAGTTCGTTGCGACTGTCGCATGCAATCGCAAACCGAGGGCCTGCTCGCCATGGCACGCATTCCGAAGCGCTACGAGCATTGCGAGTTGAGCAACTTCGACGTACTCCCCGGCAAGTATGAGTCGTGCATGGCTCGTGCCAAGCTGATGGCGGGCCGCTTCGTTGAGGAGTATCCGCTGCCGCGCAACGAGGGCCTGCTCTTCACCGGCCCCATCGGCACTGGCAAAACGCATCTTGCCGTAGGCATCGCTCGCGAGTTGATTCGCAGTAAGGGCGTTCGCTGCGTCTTCTATGACTACCGCGAACTTTTGAAAGAAATCCAGAACTCGTATAACCCCTCTGTCGAGACTACCGAAATGGAAGTCCTTCGTCCCGTGATGGAGACCGAACTTCTGGTCCTGGACGAATTGGGTGCCGTCAAGCCCAGTGAATGGGTCTGGGACACGGTTAGCCTCATCCTCAACACGCGCTACAACGAGCAGCGGACGACCATCATCACCACGAACCTTGCCGATGCGCCCCCGGCAGGATCAGACGCGGACGGCGCCTCTGCCGCACGCCGCGCGGCGCGCGAAGCCACCCTCGGCGACCGCATCACCGAACGCATGCGTTCGCGCCTGCACGAGATGTGCAAGAAAATCGAGTTGCAGGGCGAGGACTTCAGGCAGCGGGTCAAGAGCGCGAGTTTCAGGTGACGCTCAGAAGCGGTCAATAGCGACCAGCGTCAGACTCACCACACTATCTCTGCCTCTCCAACACTTCCTTCGGCAGGATCGCGTTCATGGAGCCTGACCGGAAGCCTTCCAAGTCGAGCGTGACGTAGGTAAAGCCCAGTTCTTTGAACGCGCGCGTGAACTCTGACGCCATCTCCGCGTTCAACGCACGAGGCATTTCGTCGCGCGCGATCTCGATGCGAGCAATTTCGCCGTGGTGTCGCACTCTGAACTGACGGAATCCGAGTGCGCGCAGTGCATCTTCACCGCGCTCAACAGCGCTGAGCGCTTCGATTGTCACAGGCCGCCCATACTCGATGCGCGAAGAGAGGCACGCTGATGCCGGTTTGTCCCACACGTGAAGCCTCGCCTCGCGCGCTAGGTCGCGGATGTCCTGTTTTGTGAGGCCCGCCTGCGCGAGGGGTGCAACCACACCGTGCAACTTCGCGGCCTGCTGGCCGGGACGGTAATCCTTGCTGTCGTCCACGTTGACGCCATACGCGATGTGTTCGAAACCGCGCTCCGCCCGGAACTTCTCCATCACCGTGAACAGCTCGTCCTTACAGAAGAAGCACCGGCGCGAGTCGTTGCGAGCGTACTCGGGACGATCCATCTCGCGTGTCTCCACCACCTCGGTGGGAATACCATGTTCCCGGGCGAACGCCAGCGCATCACTTAGGTGAATGCGCGCAAGGCTGGGAGAGTCTGCGATAACGGCGAGCATGTTGTCGCCGAGTACTTCGTGCGCTGCCCATGCCAAGTAGGCCGAGTCCACCCCGCCCGAATACGCCACCAAAAGGCGACCAAGCTGTCGAATGCTCGATAAAAGGCCTTGCTGTTTACCGGCTAAATCCATAAACAATCCCCGAATGATTGCGAATCAGAATGGGAAACCGGTCAGATCAAAGCCCAATCCGAGGCCCACCCCAAAACTACTTGCGCTTAGAATTCTACTGCACTAGAGCGGCCCAGGCGTAACGCAACTGTTGCATGGCGACCGGAGAAGCTATGACTGCAAATCGGATTTGTCAGCTTCGCGTCCGCAGCACGGCGCTGGCGTTGTCTGTGCTTTCCTGTATTTTCTTCGCTTCATGTCTGTTCATTCCAGTCCGAACCCCGAAAACGACAGCCGGAGCAGCCGGCCCGGCCGAACGCGGCGTCGACCTAACGTTCCTCGAACGCGGCAAGACAACGCGCGACGAAGTCCTCTCGAAACTTGCTTTCATGAACACTGGGTGTGATAGTCGCACCCTGTTCTGGGGGCGTTGGAGCGAGTCGCAATGGTCTTACCTGTGGTTTGCCGCGGCAGGATACCAAGGTACCGGTGGTGGCGGCGATGTGTGGAAACGTTCCAACCTGATTCTTGAGTTTGTATTCTTCAGAGCTCGAACGTCGTACCCGACAAGCAGGCCCGGGAGTTGGTGGCTGCATCGGTCCCTAGACAGGCACCGCTCGACTTATTGAGCCCCGTGCGTATCGATGTCGAGCACGTCGGCATTGACGGTAATCACCCCGTTACCATGCGCTTGGGGCGAGATGAGGTTGAGTTCGAGGACTCCCAGAGAAAGCACCGGTTCAGCATCGATCGCGGCAAATTCGTCGGCATCACACGCGCGAATGGTGGAGGCAACGACGAGCCGAAGTTCGTTTATGAGACGTTGCGATTCACGCAAAAGACGAAGGCCGGGCGCAATGTGGTCGTGCGAATGAGTCCGGCGAATTTGTTCACGCTATTGCGGTACCTGGAATCGACAAAGCCTCTGGCGGACACGCCGTGAGTGCTATCTCTAGAACAGCCGTTCCTGCTTCCGCAGCGTGCCAAATGTGCCTATGTTGGCCAGGGTTAGCGCAAACCGGTACTGCCGTTCGTCCCGAATGCTGCCGAAAGGAAAGTAGAATCGGCGAAACTCGAACGTGAAACCGCAACAATCCCAATTGTAAGTAGTCTGCACCGCGGAATACTGTACGAACCCTTCGTGCGCGTCGAAGCCGACAAGCCCGCCCAGGTTCATCCCTCTGCGGTTGGGGCTGCCGTAGTTCAGTTGCAGCCGGAACTGGTTGAACTTCGAGGGGGCGGTGAGCGTCGGGTTCGAGGTTATGACCTCGCCCGGTGTTTGCAAGAACGCATGTCCTGCGCCGAAGCTGAACTGGTTCAGGAATCGATAGCTGACCAGCTCAGTGCTGGAACTGATGCGGCCCTTCTGAATGTCGTAGTCGATCTGCCAATCGGCGTCGGCCTTGGATCCGGTCGTCACCCGCAATCGCGAGATGATTGGCGAAAAGCGCCGGGGCTCGGTCAGGAACGCAATACCCGTAAAGTCGGCCGTGGTAGTGAACACGTTCCGTCTCCCCGGAACCAGCGCCCCGCCGAAGTTTGGATCGAAAAAGTACTTCTGTGCGATCTCCCAACTCACCGCTTCCCTCGCCGCTGGAGTTTCGCAGCCGGGCAGCAGACTGGGATTCACGCCCGCTTCTTCGCATTCCCGCGGCAGACTTCGTTTCGAGTACCAGCGTTGCACCAGCGAGTACTCGATTTCATTCGTATCGCTTAGAATGTCGCGCTCATCGAAGCGGATGATGTTTTCGAAATTGTTCACGCCGCTCACCATGCGATAGCGGAATCGAGGTTCGATGACGTGTTTGATCTTGTGACCGAAGAGCGGCTTGTCGAATATCTTCGCCAGCGCCGGCAATCGGACATCCACGGCTGTCTCGAGTGCGCGGCGGTTCACAGACTGGTCTGAAGGCGTACCAAGCCCCGTACCGCCCGGCAACAGGCGCTCAGAGTAGTAAGTCTGGTGCAGGCTCAGTTCGGGCCGAAAGCTCCAGCCCTTCCAATTCAGCGGCATCGAAACGGTCGGCACCAGGTCAAAGCGGCCAACCACGTCTCCCGTCACGAAAGAAGGCTCGCGACGGGATAGCCCCTCCAGCGCCACGTTGAAAGCACCGTAGAACGGAGTTTTTCCCAGTTTCCGGTCTACGCTGCTGATCTCGGTTCCTGGCGCGTGGACAATGGTGATGACATCGCCGCGCTCTACACTCTGAAAGTTCTGATAGCGCGAGGCCATCAGATTGAACGAGTATCCTCGACGGCTGCGGGAAGCAAACGCAACCGACTTGGTCTCGGAGTTAATCGCCTCATAAAAGCGCTCAGAGAAAGCCGCCCGAAAGATGAACTGGCTCAGGTAGTCGATCGTCGCTACCCCACGGAAGCCAAACGGCAGCGGCGACTCTGCGGTGAGTCGCGCTTCCTTGCCGCCCTGATCCTGGTGCGCGGGCGTGACTACGTCTCCTACACCGGGGACGAACACCGTCTCGGTTGTCGGCAATCCGCGATCCAGCACGCCAAAATAGTTGAAGTTGATATAGCTGTTTTCACTCGGGCGCGCCCGGAACTCTGCCGTTTGCGACCAGCCGCGCTTGGACAGATACTCGGCGCCAAGCGTCGCGTCCATACTTCTGTTGATTGCCCAGTAGAAGCCCTCGCCAAGAATCAACCCTTTGCGGTTCGACCGACCGACATGCGGAACCAGAAATCCCGACTGCCGCGGTATACGCTCCACCGGATACTGCGCGTACGGGAAATAGAACACCGGCAGCCCGAAAAGGTGAAAAGTGCTGTGATAAATCTTGGCATTTTCTCCTGCTATGACTTCGACCCGCCCGGCATTAAACGTCCACTTAGGCTTGGGGAGTTGGCACGACGTGACCCGGCCGTGGCGAACAATGATCTTGTTGCGCCCAACCTTCTCCACCTCGTCCCCGGTGAACATGAACGGATTGGGCGACGTCAGTACGACACTGCTGCCGGTCAGCCGCGCTCCCGTAGAACCGACGACGTGATAAAAAGTCCCTGATTCCGTTCTGACGTTGTAAGTGCCATGGGAGGCGGTTATGTGCTCGTCATTCGGGCCGCCATCGAAGATCACGTTCCCTTTTGCCGTTGCCTGGCCCGTTTCGGAGTTGTAGGTGATTTCGTCGGCGCGCAGCACGTAGTTGCGAAAAACAATCTCGACGTCCCCGCGGAGCTTGTAAACGTCGCCATGCTTCTCCTGCTCCCGCGCACTGATCGTGACAGGCTCGCCTGCATCGGCTGCCGGAGCCGCTGAAATGGCTGTCGCGGGCGGCTGTAGCTGGCTGGTTAACCATGCCGGCGCTAGAAAGAGATGACAAAGGAACGCGCTAGTGATAAAGATTCGAATGCGGAAAGTCATCGGGCGCCTGTCGAACGATGGCCGTGCCGGCTCGCGTCACGGGGAAATCGGAAGGTAGCACGCGGGTAGCCGGTTAGGCAAAACATTCGTCGCGCGTTTCGGCTTTTTCGCTCGCTCTGGCCTCTCTCAATCCGGAAATGGCTTGCCCGCTATGCGGTCGCAACCGCTGTTATTGCGCCACGCACGCGATCTCGCGCGCGGCTGCGACCTCCTGTTCCTCAAATTCGTCTCCTGTTGAAGAACCTTCTCTGGTCGATCCCGAGTCCTGGGACGACAGCGAAGAACAATTCGAGAGCAGCCTGATCACGTCTGAAAAACCCGACCATTACCGGAGCATTTCCCTGGGGCACATGAACGAGGACGCGGAGCGCACCGCACAATCAGGAATTCACGAATCCGTTAGGGCTGAACTGGCGCAAGCCCGAACCGGCATCGCTCAGCGCCGTGCGCTCGAACGTGAGCTCGATGTACAGGCAGGCGATTGGCGCGACGCCATTAGTTCCAAGCTGGACAGTTACCGGAATAGGCGCGGACGGAATCGGCTTTCCGGCAACTACACCATGCACTTGGACTTCGACCGCTCCGCTGGTCGAGCCACCTACGCCGCAGCCACGGCGGCGACGGCTCCCGCGCTGTCGTCGCTCGTCGAACCGCAGCCGAGCGTCGAAGACGAAGTCAGCCCGGCTCCGGAGGACTCGGCTGTCTGCGATCCAATCGGATCCGAAAGTTCCTATTCCGGAAACGAGGAAGCACGTTACGACGTGCCCGAGCAGCCAGAGCCTGCGCTCGAGCAGGCCGTTGAACCTGTTCCTGTCGCTCCGAAGCGCAGACCGCAGCCTCGGATCATCGAGTTTCCGCGTCTGTTCCCGGTCGAGCGACGTGAAGTTTCGGCCGACGAACTCGCCGAACCGGTGTTGGACCGACCACGCATCATCGACGTACCGGAAGAGACCGAACAGATCGAGCTGCCGCTGGCAGATATCGACTTCACCCCGGAGCAGGCACCTGAGACGCTGGCTGATATCGAAACGCCAATCCAGGTAGCTGGGGTCTCGCAGCGAATTTTCGCGGCTTTGGCGGACGGTTTGTTGGTCCTGGTCGCAACGGCAATGTTCGCGGGAATCGTCCTGAACGTGACCAAGGGCCTACCCAGCAACAAGCTGGTGCTGGGTATGGCGTTGATGGTTCCTTGTGTCTTCTGGGGCTTGTACCAGTACCTTTTCTTGGTTCACGCTGCCGCTACGCCGGGAATGCGAATGGCACAGTTGCGGCTGGCCTGTTTCACGGGTGAGCCGACGAACCGGCGCATCCGGCGTTCACGCGCCTTGGCTATGCTGCTGTCGTGTGCCTCGGCAGGGCTCGGACTGGCTTGGGCCTTCGTCGATGAAGACACTCTCTGCTGGCACGACAAGATCAGCCGGACGTACCTGACACACCAATAGCTCAGAGCGCACCTGGAAGTGGCCGTCCCGCCTAGGGTGCGCTTTTTGTGGTTGGCTGCAGGGGCAAGCCAAACTGGCAAAAGCACTTACTGTTCGTACCCGGATCTGAACATACAGTCGCGACGACTGCTGGCCGAATGGTCAAAGGAGATTGAGTGGATGGTAGGCTTTGACGCTGGCCTCCACGTTGTAGCCACAGCCGATGTATACTTCACCGGATTCCGAGTTGCACGGTGACCGCCCCGCGGACCATTGAGCGCATCCAATCGCAGGGAAGTAGTTCCGCACGGGTACACCGGGCAGATATGTTTACTGACTGCGGTCCACGATCGTTGTGAGCCGTACTTAGCAGTACGCTGGACCGGTTGTCGCTTGCGCGCGAGAGCGCGACCTCTGCCGTTTACTTTCCATACTGGGCGGGGATCATTGGCGTGGGCGGCTACTGGGACAAAGCATGGACCAGGAGGCCCAGCTTGGATCTGATACTTATCCGCATTGCTTTCGTCTTGCTGATCGGGGTTGCGTCTTACCTGCTGCGCCCGTTTGACCTCAATGCATATTTCGCGGCATTGGCCGGTATCTTGTTGGGAGCACTTGTGGTTCTCTTCGAGTGGCGTCTCCGCCAGGTCAGCCTCAAGCGCCTGATCGGCGCCGCGATCGGCAGCATTCTTGGCATTGTTGGCGCATTCCTGTTCAGCCTCGTCATTCATAACAGCATTCCGGACCCCAGTACTGATCGCTTTCTGCAGCTCGTAGTGATGATGGTGATGTCTTACGTTGGACTCGTTGTCGGCTCAACCAAGGGCGACCTCCTGAACCTATCCGCCCTGGGTGGGGTGTTCGGCGGTGAGAAGCAGACCAAGCGCAGCTATAAGATTCTGGACACCAGCGTCATCATCGACGGACGCATCGCAGACATTGCTGAAACCGGGTTTCTTGATGGCGCACTCGTCATCCCTAACTTCGTGCTGCGTGAGCTGCAACTAGTAGCTGATTCCGCAGATTCTCTCAAGCGAAACCGTGGTCGGCGCGGTCTCGACATCCTTCAGCGCATTCAGAAAATCGCTACGCTCCAGGTCATCATTGTTGATGACGATTTTCCCGCTGTCCGCGAAGTCGACCTCAAGCTGATCGAACTGGCGAAGGTATACGAAGCCAAGATCATTACCAACGACTTCAACCTGAACAAGGTCGCCCAACTTCAAGGCGTAGACGTCCTCAACATCAACGAGCTTGCGAACTCGCTCAAGCCAATCGTGCTACCGGGCGAGATCATGAAAGTCTTCATCTTGAAGGAAGGCAAGGAATACAACCAGGGTGTTGCCTATCTCGACGACGGCACCATGGTCGTCGTCGATAACGCTCGCAAAATGATCGGCAAGAACGTCGAGATAGCCGTCACCTCAGTGCTCCAGACCACGGCAGGCAAGATGATCTTCGGCAAGTACGACGATCGGGGACCCGCTGCTGTGCGACCGATCGTCCAGCCCCCAGCGGACCGAAAAACGACCGGCCCGGCACCTTCAATTCCGACGCAGGGCCAGGCAGCGGCACCTGCGGGAGCCGTACCGGAAACGAAAGAGCACTTCTGAGGAAGATGGAAAGGTTCTCTTTTTTGTCAGTGTTCAGCAAACAACTAAAAAACTGACATTGGGAACCTTTCATCATCTGCACCTCATCCCTTGTTCCGCTCTCGTAACAAACGTCAGAAATCCGCCTGAGCCGCGCTCACGTCTGCCATGCTCATTTCATGACAGCCGATCAGCTCACGCAGGTGTTGGAAGACTTTCTCGCCGATGCGCGCAACGCCGTTGTGATCGAGGACGGCGCAGTCGTCTACGACCTTGTTAGCGCCAGATATTCGGTGCAAGGTGGGCAAAGCGCCGTTCCAGGACAGACCAACTCTGGGAAGTGCGTGCTTCACCTTTGGTCCGACGAGCGTAACAGCGTGCGCAGGGTTCTCGATGCCGAACTCAAAGGTGGTGTGTTGCGCCTCAGTGTCTTGAAGTTTGGCCAGAGCCGCCCGGCGAAGCTGGAAATCTGCCGCGACCGCGACCGTCGAACGCCGTCGGCGAAAAAATCCGCACGTTCCGCATACCAGGCTAAGCTCAGGCGCGTTCTCCACCGCGAACATCCGAGCTGGACACTGGAGCGCATTACGACCGACATGGACCTGGAGCGCTCCTTCGGACCGGTGTACACTCGGGCCTTGATTCGGCGCGGACAGTCGGCTTTCGCGGTCTTAGGCGTGAATGCCCAGGAACCCCAGGCCGCAGTCGACGGCGCGCTTACCTTCGGAATCCTCTGGCTTGATTACTGCCGTGAGCGCCAGGCTGGACGCTGCCACGTGGAAGGCCTAAAGCTCTTTGTACCCGACGGCACCGCCGCCATCGTGCGCGAGCGCATGGCGCACCTGAACCAGAATGCAGCCAAGTGGATGCTGTATGCATTGGACGAATCGACGGAGTGGCTGGAGGAACTCGACGCGACCGACCGCGGTAACATCGAGACCCACCTGGTGCACGCACCCGATCAGCAATCTACCCGCGACCGTTTTTCCGCTTCTATCGAACGTATAACTACACTCGTTCCCGAATGCGATGTCGCTATAGTTTCGTCGGCAGAAGTGTCCTTTCGCCTGCGCGGTCTTGAGTTTGCCCGCGCAACGCTTGGCGCGGTTCCCGGCGCATTTTCATTTCGCAACTCGGAGCAGATTACCTTCGGCACCGGCCCGAACGAGACCGAACTGAACGAGGACACCGAGCCACAGTTCACCGAGTTGATGCGGCGCTTACGCCAGTTGCGCTCTCCCTACGCGAAAGTCAACCCGTTGTGGCGCATGGTGCCGGAACGCTGGCTGGAATCGCTGGTCTTTCGCGACGTCAGTGCCCTCGATGATCGCCTCGACAGCCGGTTCGTGTACTCACAGGTGCCGGCCTTCGCGGCGGCCGATCGCGGCATGATCGACGTGCTCACTTGCACACGCGAAAGCCGCCTGGTCATCGTCGAACTCAAGGCGGACGAAGACATCCACTTGCCTCTCCAAGGTGTGGATTACTGGGCCCGCGTCGTCTGGCATCACTCCAGAGGTGAGTTCCACCGCTTCGGCTACTTCAATGGACTTGAGCTCGCGCCGGCTTCGCCGTTGTTGTTACTCGTAGCCCCCGCCCTGCGTGTCCACCCCACTACCGACACCCTGTTCCGCTATATCGCACGTGAAATTCCCATGCAGTTAATCGGAATCGACGAGCGTTGGCGTGAGGGAGTGCGCGTCGTATTCAGGAAACGGCCCTTCAGGACATAGACATTCACTATTGACCGCCTGCCAACAGGTACTTACGATGACCGCACCGCTATGACGATACTTAGTGTGTGGCAAGCTGTGCGAAGACCAGTTCCCGGCTTCTCGTACGAAGTCCCTGCATCCGACGAGCGTGGTATACGCATCCGCGAACTGCTGCTTGTATCAGCAGTCGCGCTTGCGGGGCCTGTGATGGGCGACATCTTTGCGTTCTCCGGCAGCCCCCTACCGGATTCAGTGCAACTGACGCGTATGCGTCTTCTGAATACGATCGTTTCTGAAATGATCGCTTTGGCTGTCCTTGCGTATGTGCTGGGCAGGCGGTCGTGGGGGCTCCGTACCCTTGGCTTCTCGTTCAGCTGGTTTGACCTTCCAATGTCGCTTGCTATCGGGGCGCTCGGCTACTTCTTTGTGAATATCACGTTCGTGCTAATGTGGGTTGCCCAGTGGGTGCTCAACGCAAGATCACTGGTTCTGGCAAACCCTCACACTGTGTTGAGTTCCGGAGTGTCACTGCTGACGATTCTAGTCGTGATTATCAATCCTTTCTTCGAGGAACTGATTCTCCGTTCATATTTCACGACTGAGATAGCGGGACTCACGAATCGCCTTTGGGTGGGTACGACCGCCAGTGTAATTATTCAGACCTCCCTGCACGCGTACCAGGGACCGGTGAACATGGTCGTCGTGGGAGCTATGTTCGTCGTGTTTTCTGTCTATTTCGCAAAGACACAGCGGATTCTCCCCATCATTCTCGCGCACATGTACTTCGATATTTGGGCCCTGCTTCGTGCTTCGGCGTAGCGATTAGACGTTGTAGTTCTCCGGGTTGAGTTCCGCCGCCTTGCCCCGGTTCACCCAGTAGTCGCGTGCAACGTCGCGCAGATCGCTGGGCTTTTCGCCTCTGAATACACGTGAGAGTCCGCGGACGATGCGCCGCATCGGCAATTCTCCCTTGTCGTCTGTGAAGAACGCTTCGCCAGTCTTGCTTGTTCGGTAGTACCAACGCTTGAGATATGCCAGGTGCTCTAGCGTCTCTTGCGCGGGACCAGGCTCCAGAAGTGGCACCGCCGCAAGTGCTTCGAGCAACCGCGCTTCCATGGATAGCGGCCTGCCTTGGCCTCTATGTTCTGCGCCTTTACTCTTCGCGTCCCTTGCGTCCTTAGCGTTGAAATGCGCTTCTGAACCGACCTCGCCACCGATGGTTGCCGCCGGGTTCTCCTGCACTTTGAACTGGATCGGCCCATTCAACCGCCCGCATTCAACACGGAAAAGCGTAACGCAGTCTGTCAGTGCCGAGGGTTGAATGACCAGTCCGCTGAGGTGATCGATGCGAGTAACGATTTCGTCGATCTGCGACAGCACAGGTGCCAGCTTCTCTATCCGGGCATGAACGGCCGCCGCTCTTTCGAAATCGAGATTCGCGGAAGCCTCGTCGCGCTGATGCTCAAGTTCGCGTTTCAGTGACTGTCCACCCGTGTCCAAAAACGCCTGCACCCGCTCGACCTCAGTTCGGTACTCCGCGTCGGTGCAGCCCTTGAAACACGGCGCGAGACACATCTTCATCTCGGAATACATGCAGCCGGGAAACGCCGGATCGGGCTTCAGATCGTCTGTGCAGCGTCGAACCAGGAAGAAATCCAGCGCATCATTCGAGAACTTCTCGGCGACGGCCCGCGTCGGGAACGGTCCGTAGTAAAGCGATCGCCCACGCAGCGTGGTGATGCGTGTAGTGACCGTCACACGTGGATATTCGTTCTCAAGAATTAGTCGAACCAGCGGCGCAAGGCGCAGACGCAAGCGTTCCGAGTAGCTCTTCGGAAACTCCTCCCGCAAAGTCTTGTACAGCAGGAAGCCTGACTCGAAGTCGCTGCCAGTCGGCGAGTACTCGATGGTTGCAACACGCTCGCGCAGGTTCAACCGCTTCGACCGCTCGTCCGATTTCGAAAGCAGCCGCACGAGTCGCCGCCGCAGGTTCGCAGTCTTGCTGACGTATGGCTCGGCCTTCACCTCATGTCCGCGAAGCACAAAAACCGCAGGCGCGTCCGGAACAGACGCGAAGACGCCTTCATCGTGATCGGGATCGAAGGTAAGACGAACCGAAAGCACAAACAGATTTTACTGGAGATGCGGCTGAGGTGATCGCCCGATAACCCGATCACGCGATGGCCCGGCGGCCCGATGCCCCGGTGGCCTTCAGTCCCCGTGCCCGACCGGCACCTTTTCGAATGTCCGCAAAAACTCGCGCTTCTTGTCCTCTGGCAGGAACGACGCGCGGAACGAGTTCATTGCTAGCTGTTTCAGTTCTTCATCTGTGAAGCCGAACAAGTCTTGCGCGATCTGGTACTCCTGCGTGAGGGACGTGCCGAACATAGCAGGATCATCGGTGTTTAGCGTCATCAGCAATTTTTCATCGAAGAACTCGCGCACAGGATGTGCGCCGTAACCGTCACAGCAGCCCGTGCGGACGTTGCTGGTGATGTTTACCTCGACGGGAACCTGCGTGTCGCGCAGGTGGCTGATTAGCTCGCGGTCCTGGTGCGAAGTCAGGCCATGCCCGATGCGCTCCGATCGCAAGGCCTTCAACGCGCCCCAGACAGACTGGGGCCCCATGCTTTCTCCGGCATGGCACGTCAGCCGCATACCGTAATTCGCTGCCGAAGCATAAACTTCGCGGAACAGTTCCGGTGCCGCCCGCCTCTCGTCGCCACCGATACCGAACCCAACCAGGTTGCGGTCCATGAACTTGGCCGAGCAATCAACCACACTCTGCGCCGCTTCCGGTCCGAAATGCCTCACCGCATCGGCGATCCAGAGGACGGATACGCCGAAGTCACGCTCGCCTCGAATGCGTCCGCGCTCGAGGCCTTCAAATATCTCGTCCCACCGGCGTCCCCAATAAAGGCACGTGCCCACCGCCACGAACACCTCTGCATGCAGCACATTCTCGCGCCGCAAGCGCTCCATCAGGCGGTACGTAATTAGTTCGTAGTCGTCCGGAGTTTGCAGATGTTCCGTGATCCCCCGAAAGCACATCAGAAATCCGGTGAAATCCGTGTACTCGTAAAGCTTGCGTACATCAACCGAATCGAGTTCCTGGCCGTGGTTGCGGGCCAGTTCCACGACCGTTTCAGGCTCGATTGCGCCTTCCAGGTGCAGGTGCAGCTCAGCCTTTGGCAGCGCGAGCACAAACGGGCTCGGCTGCTTCCCGATGTTCTCTGCTGGAGGTCCGCTAACTCTGTTCTCTTCCATTAAACCGTCCGCACACTTCTGCAAATGCCTTCCGTCCAGCTTAAACAGTCAGATGCACTCCAACAAGCCTCCTAAGCCTTGCGTATCGAAGGACGGATCGACGACTACGTCTCCTGGATGTCGAATTTCAAAGTTCTGCTTTGAGGCGGATGAAAGAGGTAGCAGATGAAAAGGGCAGACGGAGACGTAAGCGCCGTGCTCGTTCCGGAGGGACGCGGCGTTTAGCCCGGGACGAAGTCCTGGGACCGATCGCAATCCATCTCAAACTGCCGTAGGCACGACCGAGTCCACACCTAGAACCTCCCCAAAAAGGGCCTAACACCACGCTTCGCCTTCTCACGACGGCTATACTGGATTCACTTCTTGCGCCATGAGTACTCTCCGCTTCCCTGCCACGATTCGTGTCTTCGTCGCGTTCTGCGCCTTCAGCAGCCTTTTATGCGCGCAAACCGCCCCCGCGCTACGGGCGCTGCCGCAGCCTGCCCCACACGTGGAAGCAACCGGTATTGAAGGCCCGCAAAGTCCCTCAACCTCCCGCTTTCTCAAAATGACGACGGCCATCGGCGACGACTACTTCGACGGCCGCGACTCGCGTGGACGCGTTCGTCGTCACCTGAACATCGCACGCAAAGCGGGCGTCAGCTATCTGCGCTTTGGTTTCAGTTGGAACGGCGTTGAACCCGCGCAAGGTGAATACCGCTTCGAATTCTGGGACATGCTGGTTGAGGAGGCCGGGCGCGCAGGCATCCAGTTGATGCCCTACATCGCCTATACGCCTGAGTGGGCAGCGCGCAGCGAACAGGACTTCTGGAAGCAACCTCCGAAAGACCCGGCGCTCTATACCACGATCGTGCGCAAGCTGGTTGAACGCTACCGCGGAAAAATTCGAATCTGGGAGCTCTGGAACGAACCGGACAATCTTGAGTACTGGACCGGCACGGCCGACGAGTTCGCCGCCACCATGATCCCCGCTGCTCTCGCCGCCCGCGAAGTCGCGCCCGAAACAACCTTGGTGCTCGGCGGCCTGACCCAGGGCCCCGGAGAGTTCTTCCAAAAGCTCATCCGCGATCACCAAATCGAGCGCTATTTCGACGTGCTCGCGCTCCACGCCTACCCGGAATCGTGGCACGAACTGCGCGCCGAAACGGTATTTCAACAAGTGCTGCCGGAAATGCAGCGAGTCGCGCAACAGTCCGGGCGCCCCGTGTGGCTCAACGAGATGGGCTACGCCGACTACCGTTTCGCACCGAACAAGGCATCGCTATACGGGACCAGCGCCTACTACAACTACGAACACACCCAGCGCTACGCCGCCGACTTCCTTTTCAAGTCCTACACCATGACACTTGCCTCCGGCGCGCCGATGGCGGGCTGGTACCGCATCGACGACTTCGTCGAGAGTGACCCGCGCATGCCTTCCGACAAAGTCCATCATCACTTGGGCGTGACCGACATCAGAGGCAAGCCGAAACCGGCCTTTTACGCATTAAAGTTCTTCAACACCCTGTTCGCCAGCCCCACGCGTGTTGTGTGCAGCCCGCAGGGACCGGCACTGTGCGCAACTCAGGAAGACTCGGTGACACCGGCAAGCGACGTAGCGCCGGCGGCCCGCCGGCTGTCGCGAGGGCGGCCCGCCCTCGCTGCAACCGAGACTTCCCAGTCCACGGTCAACATCTTCCAGCGCAAAGACTCGACCCTCATCCTCACCGGATGGCTGCGCAGTTCAAATCACAACGAAGTTGCGAGCCACACAGGCATGGAACAAGACCGTCGCCGCGAGCGCATCAACATACAACTGCCTTGCACGGCGCACACGGTCCGCACCTTCGATGCGCTCGGAAAGCAACTTTCAACCAGACGCCTAAACAGCAGCACCTTGCCGGACGTCATTCTCACCGGCGACCGCGTCTTCATCGCCAAGGTAACTTGCCGTCCAGCGACACGGCCATGAGCGCGAATCAGAATAAAGCGGAGCAGAGCAAGGGTGCCGCACCCTCCCAGGAAGGGGAGGGTGCGTCCATGGGAACTCACCAAACTAAAACATCCCGTCCCGCAGATTGATCCCGTGCTCGATGTACGCCTTCATACAGCACACCATGTGCATCCAGCCCTGCGCGTTGCTGTATGAACTGTCCAGGTCTTTCTGGTTTTCTTTCCAGCCCGACTCGGCGATCTTCACAAGCGTTGATCCGGAATCAATCGAGTCAAACGTCATCTCGATCGTCGTGTTATACGGCCGATCCATTGCCTGCCACTCCAGCACGATTCGCTGGTTCGGCTCGACCTTCGTCACGGCGACCTCGATGTCCTCAGGATAGTCCGCAAACCTCCAGATCACCTTCTTGCCTTCGTCGAGCGGTCCGCTTGCTCCACCGGTTGTGAAATACCCGCTCAACGTCTTCGGATCGTAGACAGCGTTGAACACTTCCTGAACAGGTCTCCGTATCTTGGCCTGAACCTGAAACTTGAGATCCATATTTCCTCCACGTCGGGAACGAATATTATGTTATGTTTTTATAACATGTCAAATCGCCGCAGCGACGATCTCGTCTTCAAAGCGCTCGCCGACCGGCGACGACGTGAGATCCTGGACCTGCTGCGAGACGCTCCCCGCACCACCGGCCAGCTCTGCGACCATTTCCGCAAACTCGACCGCTGCACCGTCATGCAGCACATGCGCGTGCTTGAGAAAGCGGGCCTCATCATCGTCAAGCGCGAGGGCCGTTTACGCTGGAACTACCTCAATGTTCTGCCCATCAGGGAATTACATGACCGCTGGATCAGCAAGTATGCGGTCGCCGCCGTCGATCTGCTGGCGCGACTCAAGCGCGATCTGGAGGGAGGAGGGGAAGCAGTATGAGTAATGAGTAACGAGAACGAGTGATTGGTTGAGTATGCGAATCACTTCTGACATCCGCTCTCATCGGCGGCCTCGTTCTCAATGGCCCGATCGCCGATGGTCCAATCGCCCGATACTCGATACTCGTTACTCGTTACTTATTACTTGTAGCAGTGACTAACTACCGCTTCACTGCGAACTCGCTGTGCCTTCGGCTGTAGAAGAAGTAGATCACCATTCCAATGATCAGCCACACGATGAACCCAAGCCAATTCATGATGGTCAGGCCAGCCATCAGCAGCACACACATAAAGATCGCTGCGGCTGGCGCAATCGGGCCTCCCGGCACGCGGAACCCGCGATGCCGGTTCGCCTCGCGCTTGCGCAGGATCAGCACGCCGAGCGCTACCAGTGAAAAGGCGAACAGAGTGCCGATATTCGACAGATTGGCCAAGGTCCCGATATCCAGCAAGCCTGCCGGGATGCCGACCGCGAAACCAGCAATCCAGGTCGCGACATGCGGCGTGCGGAACCGCGGATGCACGGCGCTGAACACCTTGGGCAGCAATCCGTCACGCGACATAGCGAACCACACGCGCGCCTGACCAATCTGGAACACGAGCAATGACGAGATCATGCCCATGATCGCGCCGAACAACACGCCAGCGCGTATCCAGCCGAGGTTGTAGTTCTTCAAGACTTCCACTACTGGAGCCGCCGGATCGAGCGTGTTCCACTTCGCCATGCCGGTCAGCACCACGACGACGGCGACGTACAGGATGGTGCAAATTACCAGCGTGGCAATGATGCCGATGGGCACATCGCGCTGAGGGTTCTTTGCCTCTTCAGCGGCCGTCGATACCGAGTCGAAGCCAATGTAGGTAAAAAAGATAATCGACCCGCCGGTCAGCAGGCCTGCCCATCCGTTCGGGAAATAAGGCACCCAGTTGTCGGTCTTGATGTAGGTTGCGCCGGCGCTTATGAACGCAAGAATGGCCGCAATCTTCAGCAGCACCATGATGTTGTTCGTGGTGGCCGATTCCTTGATGCCCCGCACCAGGATGACAGTCAGGATCATCACGATCAGGAACGCCGGCAGGTTGAACGCGCCGTTGAACCGCCAGCCTTCCGCCACCGGGACGAAAGTCGGACTGATCCATTGTTGGCCCAGGTGAATTCCGAACAGATCAAGCAAGTTGACGATGTGCGCGGAAAAGCCGACACCCACGGCCATATTGCTGACCGCATATTCCAGGATCAAGTCCCAGCCGATGATCCACGCGATCAACTCGCCCATCGTGGCATACGTGTACGTGTACGCACTGCCTGCGATCGGGATCATCGACGCCATCTCTGCGTAACACAGAGCGGTGAACGCACACGCAATGGCGACCAGCACGAACGACAGCGCGATCGAAGGCCCTGCTCCCGGGCGGCCGAAAGTGGCCGAGCCATGGATCAGGTATTCGAGAATCGGCGCGTGCCACACCGAAGGTGCCGTGAACTGCTCGCCGCGAATGGCCGTGCCGATAACCGTGAAAATGCCCGAGCCAATCACGCCGCCGATTCCTAGCGACGTCAGCGCAATCGGACCAAGCGTCTTCTTAAGCCGGTGCTCCGGTTGTTCCGACTCGGCGATCAGTTTGTCGATGGATTTGCGCGCAAAGAGCTGGCTTGAGGGTGTCGGGCTGCCAGCCGTCGAGGACTTCTGGTGCGTCAGTGGTGGTTGTGCCAAGGAGGTGTCCTGGAAGGTTTCAAAGTTTCAAGGTTTCATAGTTGAAAGCTCTGGGATTGGCCCAAGTCAACTCTGAAACCTTGAAACCTCTGGAACCTTGAAACGTGGTTTGTTACCGCTTCGACTGGCCGCGAACCATCTTCTTAACCTTTTTCTTGGCCGATCCACGTGCCACGGTCCGCTTCGCTTTGGGAGCGGCCTTCTTGCGGGCTGTGCGCTTCGCTTCCTTACGTGCTTCCTTATCCAGTGCTTTCGTGTTTGGCATCGTTGTCCTTTGTATATGTCTGGGCGAATCCGCCCGCTATTTCGCGCGTGACCTCATACTACTTTTGCCCGCGCATACTTCTCCACCAGCTTTTAAAGCTGAACTCGAAGATTTTACAGTAATCTGCGCGCGACCGTCCGTACCTTTCTCACGAAGCGAGCCAAACCAAGCTGATGGTGGCCCATTCAAGCTTCTTTTGCTTGAGTGGGGTAAACAACCACGTGGGACTAGTCACACCGGCCGCAGCACGTATACCACCCAGGGCGCGATCTCAGTCTCGTTCACCCACTCGTACGGCTCGTCACCAGTCGCCAGCGGCTTCTTCATCTCAACAATTTCCAGACCGGCCTTTTCGTAAACTTCGGAGTAAGCCTCATGCGTCCACACGATGTCCTCGACCGGACGCTGGTCCGTGTGGTCGGTCACGATGATCTTCACCTTCTCGCCGCTCTTGGCCAGACGGTTCGCTTCTGCAAACTCCTTCGTCGAAAACGACGCCCACTCGTGCCAGTAGATCTGCGGGGCCGAAACAACGCTGATCAGCCGCCCCGTCGGGTTCAACAACTGGCGCAGCTCCGTGAACAACGGCACCTTGTTTTCGGCGGGTATGTTGTCGAAGGTAAACATCGAGAGCACGAGATCAAACGTGCCTTCGTCCGAAGCCAGCGCGCTCAGATCCCCATCCCCGACCAGTCGATAGTCACCCTCAGGATCGTGCTGTCGTGCGCGCTCCAACATCTCCGGCGAAATATCTACGCCCACAACCTCGAACCCGTTGCGTTTCAGAAACCGAGCAGACCGTCCCGTACCACAACCGAAATCGAGCGCCTTTGTGCCGGACACGTGCTGCGCAAACAGCTCCGGCAGGTCGCGATAGGCCAGCAGATACGTCCCCGCAAACTGAAGCTGATCGTAAGCCTTAGCGCGGATTAGGTCCTGGTAGCAGTTGGTGAGCGTCGTTGAATCCTTCGAATACTCGCCTTTAACTTCGCTCCACCGCAGTGCCTGGCGGAGGTCATCAAAACACTCAATGCAGACCCACTCGTAGTCAGCCCCGTAGCGATAGCTTTCTGTGGTAGCGTACCCGATGTGTTCGACTCCTGGATCCTCCCCCTCTGAAAATCTTTTCCAGCATGCGGAACAATGGTCGTGGTCCCATTCTGGGCTCGGAGCAAGGTAAGGCTTCTTGACAAATGTCTCGCCGCGCAAGCGCTCGACGTTCGCGATTCTCCAGTCAACGCTGATCACGCTTTCTCCAATTGCGCGTACTTTTCAACCAGCTTCTTAATACCGAATCGCGGGAATTGTACCGTGAGTTTGGCCGAATCGCCTTCACCTTCGCGCTGATACACCGTGCCCTCGCCGTACTTCGGGTGGCGCACCTTCTGTCCCGGCCTGAATCCTGTACTCCCCGTCGGCTCAGGGACGCTCGCCTTTAACGCGTCCTTGTTGATGGTGAACTTCTTGCCCCGGGACGCGAAGAACTCCGCGATGTTGTCGATCGAGTTGTAAGCCGGACCACTCTGCGCTCCCGAACGGATCGGAATTGACCCGCGCCCGTTCCGCCTCCGCGGCGTCTGCCCGTTGGCGTATGACCCGCCACGAGACTGGGGCCCCCATCCTTCGCGCATCGAAGGGTGGGTCCTTTGACTTTGATCCTCGTTCTCGTAGTCGTAGTGCCGCGAGCCGTACTCATCGCCGTACCCCTGCGATCCCGCACCATACGCGTCGCGATACGCCGTCCCGATGCCCATGCTCGGAATTCGCGGCGAACCGAGGTCCTCCATCAACTGCGGCGGGATCTCCTCCAGGAACCGCGACGGCACGCTGGCCTCAGGCATGTCCGTGCCCCAGCGCCTGCGATAACGGGCGCGCGTGATGACGAGCGTATCCATCGCTCGGGTCATGCCCACATAGCAAAGACGCCGCTCTTCCTCGATGCCGTCCGGATCGTTGAACGTGCGCGAATGTGGGAACAGGCCCTCCTCGAGGCCGACCAGGAACACCAGCGGGAACTCAAGTCCCTTCGCAGCATGCAGAGTCATCAACGTGATCTGAGCCTTTTCATCATACTGGTCCGCATCCGACACCAGCGCCGCATGGTCCAGGAACTCGCCCAGCGTCTCGCCGCGATCCTTCGAATCCATTGCGGCATTCACCAGTTCGTGCAGGTTCTCTATGCGCGCCTGCGCCTCCGGCGTGTCCTCCGCCTCCAGCATCTTCACGTAACCAGTTCGGTCGATGAGGAACTTCAGTATCTCCGCAACCGAAGCAGGACCATCGGGAGAATCGGGCGATTGAGCCATCGGGCCATCGGGCGATTGCGCTTCATCAGATGAACGAATGGACGGATGCACGGATGGACTTCCGCTCTTATCCCCGGCTTCGTTCTTCGATGACCCGATGGCCCGATGACCCGATTCCTTGGCTCCGCCGAAGCTGAACGAAATATCCGACAAGTCGACTTTAGGTTGTAGCGCCGGCGGCTCGGGGTTCCCGAAACGCGCGCTTTTCGCGTTTTGGGGTGACTCGCCGGCTGTCGCGCGGGCGGCCTCGCCCGCGCCAACTCCAGTGGACTGGCCGAACTCGAACGACGTGTCCGCCTCTTCGTTCATCCCGAAATCAAACACAATGTTCTCGTCCGGAATTTCAATCGCCGCCGGTTTTGGCGCATCCTCGGCAGACGCAGCAATGGCATCCACCCCTGCCGTCGCGTCCATCTGCTCCTCAAATTTGCCCAGCAGCAGGGCGCGTGCATCGCAGATAATCTCGCGGAATGCTTTCAACCCGTTGACAGCCCGCATGGGCAGCAGTCGGCGCTCGATCGCCTCCCCGATGGCGTTCCACAGCGACATCCCCGTCTCAAGCGCCATCCGCTCGACGTTCTCCATCGTCTGCTTGCCCAGACCACGCGCAGGCGTGTTGATCACACGTTGCAGCGCAATCGAATCGTCCGGGTTATGCACCACCTTCAGGTACGAGATCATGTCCTTGATCTCAGCGCGCTCGTAGAACGAGAACCCGCCCACCACGTGGTACTTCAGGCCGTAACGCCGCAGCGCTTCTTCAAACAACCGCGAGGTCGAATTCACGCGATACAGAATCGCGACTTTCGCATCATCGCCATTTTCAAGCTGCTGGCGCACGTACTTGTTGATGTAGTCGGCCGTGAACAGCGCCTCGTTCTCGCCATCGGGCGCTTCGTAGAAGCCGATCATCGAGCCGCCCTGCCGCGACGTGAACAGGTTCTTGCCCTTGCGTTTAACGTTGTTGCTGACCACCGCGCCCGCCGCACTCAGGATGTTCTGCGTCGAACGGTAGTTCTCCTCGAGGCGGATGATCTTGGCGTTCGGGAAATCCTGCTCGTACTCGAGAATGTTGCGGATGTCGGCCCCGCGCCACGAATAGATCGACTGGTCTTCGTCACCAACCACGCACAAGTTGCGCCGCTCGCCCGCCAGCATGCGCATCATCTCGTACTGCGGACGGTTCGTATCCTGGTACTCATCTACCAGGATGTAACGGAAGCGCCGGTTGTAATACTCGCGTACTTCCTGCACCGACTTCAGCAACCGCACGGCTTCCAGCAGCAGGTCGTCGAAGTCCATGGCGTTCGACTTCGCCAGCTCCTGCTTATAGATCTGGTAGATGTGCGCGATCTTCTCGGTCTTCGGGTCCCCCGAATTCAAGTACACATCTTGGGGATCCATCATGTGGTTCTTGGCCCACGAGATCTTTGACAGGATGGCCGACGGCTTCGTCTCTTTATCGTTCAGCCCCAACCGACGCATCGCGGCCTTCACCACCGCCTGCTGGTCGGCCTCGTCATAAATGACAAAGTCCTTGCGCAGGCCCTTGCCGTTGATCTGCAGCTTTTCGATATCGCGCCGCAGCACGCGCACGCAGAATGAGTGGAACGTCGAAATGACGGGCTTGCCAAACATGCGCCCACCGCACATCTTCTCGACGCGCTCGGCCATCTCGGCCGCGGCCTTGTTGGTGAACGTCACCGCCAGGACAGACTCCGGCTGAATCCCCAGATCCTCGATCAGATGGGCGATTCTGTACGTAATAACGCGCGTCTTGCCGGAGCCCGCACCAGCCAGGATCAGTACCGGCCCCTCGGTGGTCTCAACGGCTTCGCGCTGCTGGGGATTAAGTCCTTGTAGCAATGACAACGGATGGTGCTCCAAAAATTCGTTAGTTGTTGGTCGTTAGTCGCTGGTCAAAAGGAACATCTCTGGCGTTGATTGCTGTATGCCTGATCTCGGCTGTAATCGTGCCGGGCGGGGACAACTTTTGCTGCACGAAGTCTGCTTTCCCAACGACTAACGACCAACGACTGCGTTCCTACTGCGTAACCCCGCCCCGCTCCGCATCTCTGAGGCTCTTACACTCCCGGCACGGGCACCACTCGCGCAGAAACTCCCAGGAATAGATTCCGGCCTCGTGCTGGTCATTCCACGAGAACCGTATGGCGTACCGGCCCACTCCGGCGGTTTCCGTCGGCTTCACCGCAGGCTTGAACATCGGCAGCGCCCCCGGATTCTGCTTCTCCGGTTCTCCAGGCAGCCGTCCTTCTTTCTCACGCGCGTCGTCGCACATCGCACAGGGGCACGCGTCGCGCAGGTACTGGAAGGTGTAATGGCTCTTGTGCCCGTCCTTCCACTCAATGTCCATGCCATTGCCCGTTGAAACGTTCACTTTCACGGACTTAGGCTGCACAGCCGCGCTCGGCACCGACTGCAGCGGCGTGACTTGCCTCTCAGAACTTTCTGCCATGTAGTTAGTATAAACGGGCGGCGTAGCCCCGTAGGGGCGACATTCGGTCAGCCCGGCACTTTAGTGCCGGGTAGCTGGGAGGTCGTCTCGAGCCCCGTAGGGGCGACATAGTAGTGTTGAAACCCGACCACTCGATGACCGGATGGCCCGATGATCCGGTGGCCCGATCACCCGATCTCTAGTTCACCAACTCCCTCACATCCAGCGGCACGCCTTTGTCCTCGTCCCGTCCCAGCGATATCGCCCCGGTCATGCACTGGTCCACGCACACGCCGCAGCCCATGCACTTCGCCCACACCAGGGTTGCGCACCCGTTCACCTTCAAAGCATCGAACGGACATACCTGCTCGCAGAGGCCACACGCGTTACATAACTCGGACTCTATGACCGCCACATAGCCCGACGACGCGACCATGCCCACGCCGTATTTCGTCATCATCTCGATGCCGCCGCAGCAGCATTTGCAACAGTTGCACAGGGCATAGAAGCGGTTCCCGATCACGTCCTTGAACCATGCTGAATGCACGTGGCCGCGCTCGTGTTCGGCTTTCAGCAACTCCAGCGCTTCCTCCTGTGTCAGGCGGCGGCTGTTGTGCGGGTTGTGCTCCAGGATGAACTGCACCGAGTTCCCCATCACCATGCATACCTGCGTCGGACTGCACGGGTTCTCCCGCGCGTGGCGGCACGCGCACTCGTATGCAGCGATCTCGGGTGAGGCGTTCAGGATAAAGTCGCGAGCCATCGGGTACGGGATGATCTGCTCCAAGTCGCGCCGGATCGGAGTGTCCAGTTGCACTATGGCCTTCGCCTGCTCGTGTGTGAGCACCTTGCCGTGGTACTTGTCCGCGAGCCGTTGCCGTCCCTGATCGCTCAATCGCGGCACGATCTTGTGCATCAGCACCCGGATGTACTGGTTGGTCCAACGCCCGTAAACGTACCCTTCCAACGGATCGAGGTAGCGGCGGCGGCCCGCCGGCTGTCGTGAGGGCGTCTCGCCCTCGCCTCGCGAACGCCTCGCACCCCCAGGCAACGACCGCGCGGTCGAGGGCAGCAACAGATGTCCACGCTCGCCGACCAGCCACACGCCAGCCACAAGTGCCAACAGTACGAAAACGACACAGACAAGCACGATTGCCGCGGTCGCCATAAATCACCCCACGTGATGAGGCTATACCAACGCAAAACACCGCGGGCATGCAATCGCCTCACTGACCACCAGCGCAATGCCAAAACGGCACTACAACACCGTTCGGCGACTGCACTCCTGCCTCACTCGCCTTCGTTTCCTTTGCGCGCGCCCTTCGCGTTGCTCAACTTCAGCGCGCACAGCGGAAACCGCATACAATACCCCCGCCATGGCAAGCAGGCTGCAGCGCTTCATGCTCCGCGCCGTCAACTACTGGCCTCCGTTCTTCGGTGCCGGAATCCGCGTTACCTATCGCAACCCAACGCTCACCGCCGTCGATGTCGAAATGCGCCTCCGCTTCTGGAACCGCAATTACGTCGGCACGCACTTCGGCGGATCGCTTTACAGCATGGCCGACCCGTTCTTCATGCTCATGCTCCTCCAGAACCTCGGCCCTGAATACATCGTATGGGACAAGGCGGCCACCATCCGCTTCCGCAAGCCCGGCCGCGGCACCGTCCGTGCGCAGTTCCGCCTCACCGATGCGCAGATCGCCGCAGTCCGCGACGCGGCCGACGCGAACGAGAAGTTCGAGCCCACCTTCACCGTTCAGATCACGGATCTAAACGGTGAAGTCGTCGCCGAAGTCGATAAGCTGCTTTACGTCCGCAAGCGTGAGCAAACCATTCACAGAAAAAGTTAAGGCCGCCATTACTAGCGGCCTTCTTTGCGCAGCGCTTCACCCCCGAGACGCTGCATTCTAAGGCTAGAGCTAACCGGAAGCCAAGTCACTCTTCAGAGTTGATGCATTTTGGCGTGAGTACTAGCCTGGCGGCAAATTCAAAGTTTCTATAGGTACCATCGGCTCCACTTATGATTCGACGGTCATGCGTGGGCGTACCACGTTTCGTTGCGGGCGAAGCGCCGCCACAGACAACCTGCCCGCGGCTCGATTCCTCTAGTTTCGTAACACCCAACAATAAGGAGTTCTCATGCCAGCTGACATGCAACGCTGCATCCAAGACTGCGTGCAATGTGCCCAGATCTGCGTGCAAACCGTTCAGCATTGCCTTGAGAAAGGCGGCAGACACGCAGCGCCGGACCACATTCGTACGCTCTCCGATTGCGCCGATATTTGTGGCACCAGCGCCAGATTCATGCTGCGCGGCTCCGAACTGCACACCGAGACCTGCCGCGCCTGCGCCACTGTTTGCGAACGCTGCGCCGAGAGCTGTGAACGAATCGCAGATGACGAGGTCATGCGCCGCTGCGCCGACGTGTGCCGTCGCTGTGCTCAGTCCTGCCGCGAGATGGCCGGCGCGACTCCCACTATCAGGGCCGCCTGAGCGCCTCTGGGACCACCGTGTGACCGCAACAGAAAAGAGCCTGAAGCAGTTCGCCTCAGGCTCTGATTCTTTCTAAACAACGCGTGATGGTGCCCCACGCTCGCGCCGGGCATTTCGGCGCTAGGGTGGTCAGCAATCAATTGAGCACTGTCACTAAGCCACCACACCCTTCGACTTCATCAGTTCGCCGAACGCCTTCCACTTCGCCTCATCCATTCCTCGCGATGAGAACAGTGTCACGCCCGGAGCGCCGCCTGCCAGTGCGGCTTCCACCAATTTGTTCACCATGGCGGCGTCAACGTCATGCACGAAAAGTCCGCTATACACTGGCCCCTTCGCCGTGCTGACACCTTCCTTCGTCTGCTCCGTCACCCACTCCGGCCCTGCCTCGTAGAAGCCGTTGTAGAGCATCGGCAGGAAGCCATCCAGGTTCCACTTCCCCCAGTCCTGACGCACCATCTCGCGCGCCATCGACGGACCCGGGAATACCGCAGCCGTCAGCTTCTTCCCTTTTCCATGTGCGGCCGGTACCAGGTAGTCGTTGACCAGTCCGGTCACCATATCAAGCTGGAACTGGAACCACTGCTTATTACTCGTCGGGTCCTTCAGCTTGATCGGGTCTTCACCATACTTCTTCTTGAACTCGTTTCGCTCGTACTCCGTGTAGCCGTAGTCGTATTGCGGATAGACCCTGTCCTGCACGATGTTGTACTTCTTCCACAGGCCCTTCGGCAGGATTGCGTCCGGATGCCGGATGTAATCTAGATGAACGCCGTCCAACTCCGGCACGCTCGCCAGTTCCTGGACGGTGCCTTGCACCCACTGGCGCACCTCCGGACGCCCCGGATCGAGGAACCGGTAGTAATCCACGTAAGCAGGCTTGTCCACCGCTGACTCGCCCTTCGCGTTCACGTTGTACCAGTCCGGGTGCTGCGTCATGATCTCCTTGAGCATGCACGGCATCGCCAGCATCCACGCGTGAACCTCCAACCCCTCGGCCTTGGCCAGCGGCAGGAGTTTTCCAAGCAAGTCGTAATCCACCGGCAGGTGCTTGCTCGGATAAAGCGCCTTGCGCCCGTTGTAAACCTCCGGCACGATCGCGCTGATCCCTGCCGCACGCATCTGCGCGAAGGCCCTCTTCAACTCATCCGCAGAAGGCTCCGACCTCGGCGTGGCCATCCACACCCAGTTCTTCAACTTCGCCTTGCCTGCGACCTTCGCCGCATCACCCGGTTTCGTCGAACCCGCAAACAGTCCAGTATTCAAACCGCTGCCAGCCAGCGCAGCTGCGGTTATCCCAGCAGTCTTCAGAAAAGACCTTCTATCCATGACCAATCCTTTTTATAAGGCGGTGTGAAACCGGAAACAGCATACTCGCGGAAAAGAAAAGCGTGAATGGGGTGCCGAAACGACAGTTCCGCTCCGGCAGTTTCCACGTATGCTTCTTTCTTGTAGTGAGAACGCGATGGTGCCCCACCCTCGCGCGCGCTTTTCGGCGCTAGGGTGGGTTCAGCACAGTGCCACCAACAGTAATCTCGAACTTCGCGGGAATTCAGCGTAGAGTGTCGTTCGTGATTTCAACCATCGCACTCATCTGCATTGCCGCTATCACTGTTTTATCTCCGCCTATTCTCGCCATCCTCACGCTACGCAAGCTTAGAAGAGTAACCGGGACCCTTCGATGGCAATTCGCTTTCCCAGCGGCGATTCTCGTCAACTGGGCTCTCCTGATCGCGTGGTTAGTTTCAAGGGCAAGCAATTTCGGCCAACACTACACAACTACAGAAGTCGCAGATGTCTTCTTGCTGTTCTCATTGCTCGTAGTGATCACTTCCGCAGTCAGCTCTGCGAGATTCAAACTATGTGCGGCGAGCCTGGTTTTGCTTTCAATGTGGATCTGGACTGAACAGAACTGCGCTTTAGCCGACGATGGCTCCGCGTTAAGCGTTGCGATCAGCAGCATGGCCGACACACTCGGTTATCCCCCGGGACCTAACAGCTTCGCCGTACTCCACAAAATGTCCAACTACGAAAAAAGGGGGCGCAATGACGCAGCCATAAACCTCGGCAAGAGATGGACCGAAGCGCAGCCCGGAGACGGCTTCAATGACAACATCTTCATCGGGATCGCCTGGCTTTTCTTGAAGAAAGCACAGCATGATAGCCCTCAAGCTGACGATTACGTGCATCAAGCTCTCCTCTACCGGGACAGAGCGCTTGACGTCGCGTCAGACACGAGCGGTATTTACAGCATCGAGGCCCTCCGTGATCTGGCGTTCATATCTACAGTTGCAGGTGACCTTTCGCCTAAGCGTCGCTGCCGGCAATACGAAAATGCGATTAAGCTTCTCGAACGAAGGGCGGCCATGCTCAAGGAAAAGCAGGAAGAAATCTCTCGTCGTTTCGTTCCCGACAAGAACGACTTCACTCTTGAAGATGTGAAGTGCTTATCCGACGAGAATCAAGCTGCAATAGCGCAGGTGCGCGAACGGCAGCAGAGTTATGCTTGCAGGTGATTGTTGTCTCTGATCGGTCGTCCTCGCGCCACGTTTTTCGGCGCTAGGGTGGGTCCAGCAAGACTGTCGGCAGCGAAATGTTTACAGAACAACTGTTCCCTCTTACCCTTCCTGCATGCCGTTCGGCCTCATCTGATATCACGGATTCCGAGACACGATCATGGACAGATCGAGCGTGAAAATTCTGGGACTTACCGCTTATCAAAAGTGCTGACCCAAAAATTTCTACATACTCCGGGTTCACGGAATGCGTCTTAGCTCTTGAGAGCTGTCACTGGCCAGGCTGCGGTGGCCTGCAACGGAGTCCTCCTATGATAGTCAGAACGTCCGCTCGTTGGGGCGGCCTTGTGGTGCTCTTTCTCGCCAGCCTTTCTGTCCAGGCCCAAGCGCCGACGTTCCGTTCCGATGTCAACCTGATCAATGCCACCTTCAGCGCGCGCACGCCGCAAGGCACCGTCGTTAGCGATCTTAGGCAGGAAGAAGTGCAGGTGTTTGAAGACGATGTTCCGCAGACGATCCGGTTCTTCGACAGCTCCACCCTCCCGCTCACCATCGGCCTGATCGTCGACGTTAGCAACAGCCAGCAAAGGTTTTTCCGTGACCATCGCCGCGACCTGGAAGCCTTCCTGAAAGACGCGATGCGCCCGCAGGATCAGGCTTTTCTCGTGTGCTTCGGCAATCACTTGCGCCTTGTTTCTGACTTGACCTCCTCAATCAGCAACATCATTGATGCCTACGCCCGCTTCGAACGCGGCGATCGCAACTTTCCCGAACTCGGCCCCGACGAAAACCGCTCAGAAGGCACCGCTCTGTTTGACGCGATCTATTACAGCGCGACCGAAAAGCTGCAAACATCCGGTCGCGGTCGCCGCGCGCTGATCGTCTTCAGCGATGGCGAGGACAACTCCAGCGCTCACGACGTTGTCGATGCCATCGACGCCGCACAATCGGCCGACATTCTCGTCTACTCCGTCCGATACGCCAGGCAAAGAGGCTTGGTGACTTCGCGCAACAAGTACGGTGCACGAGTCATGAAGCGCATCGCGCACGACACAGGAGCCGACGACTTCGACGCGACGAACGGCGCGAATCTCGACAACACCTTCAAGCAAATCGGTGCCGAACTGCGTACCCTCTACACGGCCGCCTATCATGCCACCAACCGTCGCCGTGATGGCACGTTCCGCCGCGTAACCGTTAAAGTCAGCCGCCCCGACGTCATCGTGCGGACAAAGGCGGGTTACTACGCCAAGCCGTAGCTCGTCTCACATCGCAGCGGTTTCGCTCGTCAGCTACCTGTTATCCTGTGGCGTTCCGATCTAATCAGAGGACGCATGCAAAGACGGGCGGACGATTCTGCCCCGCCGTATCTGCTCACCGTCCGTGAAGTTGAATAGGGGAAGTTTTTATGGCCGCACTGATCGACGCCATCGATGTGAAGCGCAAGATGTTCTTCGAGATCGACAACACTCCGTATCTCTGCCTCGAAGCGGAAGTTTCAACCCCCAGCGCGCGCGGAGCCCAGACACTCGTCCGCCTGAAGATGCGGAACCTGCTCACACGTGCCGTCTTTGACAAGACCTTCAAGGCCAGCGACAAGTTCAAGGAACCCGACCTTGAGATGGTTCCGGCGTCATACCTTTACAGCGATGGAGATGGACACCATTTCATGGATCAGGAGAGCTTCGAGACTGTGACGCTTTCCGAGGACATGCTGGGCGATGCACTGGACTTCATCATCGAAGGCGCAGTTATCCAATTGCACAAGTACAACGGCAACCCGATTGGCTTGCAGTTACCGACCCACGTGGAACTGGAAGTGATCGACACCGAACCCGGCGCACGCGGCGACACCGCGAGCGGCACTGTCACGAAGGCCGCCAAGCTGGAGACCGGAATCGAGATCCGGGTCCCGCTATTCATCAAGCAAGGCGAAAAGGTCAGAGTATCGACCGAGACGCGCGAATTCGCGGGAAGGGCGTAAGACCGAGAGCCATTCAGGCGTGACGTAAGAAATCCCGTTCGCCAAACAACTGCCGAGCATGACTCGCCTGCGAACCAGTGTGCGCTCTTGCACATCAAGGCTCTACCAGAAACTCTGCCGTTGTTTCGCAGAGAACCGAGCAACTCTCAACAGTTCCGGACAGGTAGTTTTCGCGGCAACTCCGATGCGAAAGATGCGTTCTTACTCGATTCAGGTCGAGTTCGGATTCCCGAGGTGCGCGAACAGTCGCGCACGCGGTGCGCGATCATCATCGCAGTGAAGAACGCAAGGTAAACAGAGAAAAAATTGTGACTTCTGTAGTGAACGCTGATTCGCCGGTAGCTTTAATCACAGGTGCCAGCAGCGGCATCGGCAAAGCGATCGCTCTGAGTTTGGCCGCCGGTGGACGCGCAAGACTATGCCTTGCCAGCCGACGAATCGATGCGCTTCGGTCCGTAGCGGCCGAGGTCTGCAAGATGCACTCGCAGGCGCTGCCATGTGCGGCTGACATGGAGAGCCCCGAAGACATCGAACGACTTTCACAGGCCGTCGAAACCAATTTCGGCAGGCTCGATATCCTCGTACATGCCGCTGGAGTGATTTCCCATGCCGCCGTCGAGCAGGCTGAGATCGGTGAATTGGATCGTCATTACAACGTGAACTTTCGGGGTCCTTACCTTTTGACCACACGGTTGCTGCCGTTGGTGAAAGCGTCACGAGGACAGATCGTCTTTATCAACTCCACTGCTGGCCTCACAGCGCGCGCGAATGTGAGCCAGTATGCTGCGAGCAAACACGCACTCAGAGCTTTCGCCGACTCTCTTCGTGACGAAGTCAACAGCGAGGGCGTTCGAGTGATCTCCGTGTTTCTTGGGCGCACAGCAACTCCCATGCAGGAGACAGTTTGTGCGATGGAGGAACGTCCGTATCGTCCGGAACTCCTGATGCAACCAGAAGATGTTGCCGCCGTTGTGCTGAACGCGCTTCAGCTTCCGAGAACCGCCGAGGTCACGGAGTTGAAAATGAGACCATTCATCAAGTCTTACTGACGAATGCTGCTTCGGGCTTCGTCACACTCAGCACAGCCCGCATCGGGAGAGTGCAGAAACAGCAGCGGATCGCCCGCCAGATATTCACATGCAACCGACACGATGTCCTGGGCGCGGGCAAGTCGTGCATGTGCGTGTCCCACGCGCCCTTCCGACTGCAGACCTCGCGCCCGAAGCCACTCGTCGCACAACGCGAAACGGGCGCAACAGTGATCGTTCTCCAGGTACTCGACACGAACTGCGCGGCCATCTCGCAGCACCGTGC